>Ga0209211_10000181_pt1 | contig 138163 bp, 135 predicted proteins | sample RifGroA2_FD_183992 | JGI IMG/M metagenome (GOLD analysis project Ga0209211, IMG submission 183992) | Groundwater microbial communities from Rifle, Colorado, USA - Groundwater A2 (SPAdes) (version 2) | ecosystem: Environmental > Aquatic > Deep subsurface > Groundwater | place: Rifle, Colorado...
AAATCCCGGTGCGTGATTCCTTCTCGTCCTTCTCATGCGCTTGCTCCTCTGGTTGCCGTGCTCTGCACGGCTTGGGTTGAGCAAGGCTATCACCTATCGGACTGTCCGAAATTACGGCACCACCTCTGTAAAGTCTCAATGCGCCGCTGTCGCCGCGCCGCAGCACTTCTTGAATTTCTTCCCGCTGCCGCATGGACAGGGATCGTTGCGCCCCGCCTTGGGTTCGTTGCGACGGGCTGCGGCAGCTTGCGCATGCTCGGCTCCGGCCTGCCGGCGAGGTGTCCAGAAACGGTATATCCGGACTACGCTTGCCGCGCATAGTCCGGCCAGTTCTTCCCGCTGTTGCGGAGTTGCGGCGAGGGCCTCTTCTTCGTCCGATACTTCGTCGGCGCCGAGCAGATGGATAGGCCGCAATATTTCCGGGCTGCCGGGTTCGTCGAAGAACGCCTGCCATTCCCGGCGGCGCAGTTCGATTCCTTGCATGAAGCCGCGAGCCCACATTTCGCCATCCACATATTCCCGCGCATCCCCTTTGTAGACGACATGATCGAACAAGGGCTCGTACCGGTCAGGGTCGTTTTCCAGCGCCGTGGCAATCCCGTCCATATGGCGCAGGATCAGGTCGAGGATGCGCCGGGCTTGTTCCATCGTGTCGAATGCCGGCTCGTCCCGGCTGCTTGGGCCCCATACCCGGGGCAGCCATGCACTGGCATCGACCGCGACCGGGCCGGCCACCAGAGCCGTCAGGTAACCGTCCAGATGGTCTAGCTGCATGGTCTCGTCGGAAGTCGCTTCGGACAGCAGGAACGCGTTCAGTTCTTCGCGCTCTTTTTCGGAAAGGGGTTGCCTCATGCGGGCTGGGGATGATGATTTCGGCATATCGGTTCGGGGGCGGGAGTTGAACGGCGCATCTACGAAAGATGCCAGGCCGATTTTACCCGACAGGCGACGAGCGCGCGTAATCGCGAAGCGGTGGCATGGCGATCTCCCGCACAGCGCAGTCCCACAATACAGGGTTTCCCGTATTGAATATCCGGCCCGTCCGTCGCACGCTTGGCTTCCCACACAGGAGGCTGATCATGGCAAAAGTACTCGTTCTCTATTACAGCATGTACGGGCATATCGAGCGCATGGCGGAGGCGGAGGCGGAGGGCGTGCGTTCGGCTCCGGGCGTCGATGTCGTCGTCAAGCGCGTGCCGGAGATCATTCCGGAAGACCGGGCGCGCGCAATGGGTGTCAAGCTGGATCAGCCCGCACCCATCGCTACTGTCGAAGAGCTGGGCGACTACGATGCGATCATCTTCGGCACGCCGACCCGCTTCGGCAACATGGCCGCGCAGATGCGCAATTTCCTCGACCAGACCGGTAAGCTGTGGATGAACGGCGCATTGATCGGCAAGATCGCCAGCGTATTCACCAGCACCGGCACGCAGCACGGCGGACAGGAGACCACGATCACCTCCTTCCATTCGACGCTGCTGCACCACGGCATGGTCATCGTCGGCGTGCCGTATTCCTGCAACGGACTTACGGTCATGACCGAGATCTCCGGCGGCTCGCCTTACGGCGCATCGACGCTGGCAGGCGGCGACGGCAAGCGCATGCCCAGCGAGAACGAGCTGGAGATCGCCCGCTTCCAGGGCAAGCATGTCGCCCAGCTCGCCCTGAGGCTGGCGCAGAAATAACCGGCGGGCGCGGTCATGGACGGCAAGGACTACATCGCCTATTTCTCGATGGAGATCGGGCTGATCGAGGCCATGCCGACTTATGCGGGCGGCTTGGGCATCCTGGCCGGCGACACGATACGTTCCGCGGCCGACCTCGGCATCCGGATGGTCGCGGTGACGTTGCTGCATCGCAAGGGCTATTTCCATCAGAAGCTCGATTCCGCCGGTTGGCAGAACGAAACGGACGAGACTTGGCCGGTGGCCGAATTGCTGCAGGAGCTGAAGCCGCGCTGCGCCATCGAGATCGAAGGACGCGAGGTGCAGATACGAGCGTGGAAGTACGAGGTCGAAGGACTGGGCGGCGCCGTCGTGCCGGTGCTGTTTCTGGATACGGATCTTGAGCCGAATGCCGCACAGGATCGCGCGATCACCGACCATCTCTACGGCGGGGACGAACATTACCGGCTGTGTCAGGAGGCGGTGCTGGGCATAGGCGGCGTCAGGATGCTGAGTGCGCTGGGCTACAACGATATCAAGCGCTATCACATGAACGAGGGACATGCCGCGCTGCTGACGATGGAGCTCGCCTACGCGTTGTCCAGACAGGCATGGGATATGGCCTACGAGCAGACGGAACACATCATCACGCCGGAACTCATGCATCTGGTCCGGCCCAAATGCATCTTCACCACCCACACCCCGGTGCCCGCCGGACACGACAAGTACCCGCTCGACCTGGTGCATCGCGTCATCACCGGCTATCAGGATGCCTTCTGCCAGCGCGAACACGAACTGTGTCTGGACGGCATGCTAAACATGACCTACCTCGCGCTCGACAACAGCTATTACATCAACGGCGTGGCGAAACGGCACGGCAAGGTGACGCAGCAGCAGTTCTCCGAGTACGACATCCACTCCATCACCAACGGCGTGCATGTGGCGAGCTGGACTGCGCCCTCGTTCGCCCGGCTGTTCGACGAACACATCCCCGGCTGGCGCGAAGACAATGCCAGCATGCGGTATGCGCTCAAAATCCCAAAACGGGAAGTATGGATGGCGCACCGCGAAGCGAAGCAGGGGCTCATCGCCAGGATCAACGAACTCACCGGCGTCGGACTGGAGCCCGAGGCGTTCACCATCGGATTCGCGCGCCGCGCCGCCGAATACAAACGCGCCGATCTGTTGTTTCAGGATATCGAACGATTGTCCGGGATCGCCGGCAGAACCGGCGCGCTCCAGATCGTCTATGCGGGCAAGGCCCATCCGCAGGATACGCCCGGCAAGCAGCTGATACACCGCATCCATGAGGCCGGCGAGGCGCTCAAGGGCAAGATCAAACTGGTGTATGTCGAAGATTACGGCATCGATCTGGCGAAGCTGGTCACCTCCGGCGTGGACATCTGGCTCAACACCCCGCAGCCGCCGCTGGAAGCTTCCGGCACCAGCGGCATGAAGGCCGCCGTCAACGGCGTGCCCTCGTTCAGCATACTGGACGGCTGGTGGGAGGAGGGCTGCATCGAGGGCGTGACCGGCTGGGCGATAGGCGGCAGCGCCGAATCTGGCGACAGCCGCGCGGCCGATGCGCAGGCGCTCTACAACAAACTGGAGATGATCATCCTGCCGATGTTCGTCAACGAACCGGACCGCTATGCCGAAGTGATGCGCCACGCGATCGCGCTCAACGCCTCGTTCTTCAACACCGAACGCATGCTGACGCAATACATCACCAAGGCTTATTACAACTGACCATCCGGCCACGGGGCCGATTGGCGAGAAACATTCGATGCCTGCATCCTTCGGGAAAACCCGATGCCACAGGCAAGCATGCACATCATATTTGGAGCGCGGTCATGTCCGAGCCGAACGAACAGCAAGCAAGGCTAAAACTATTGAGCGATGCCTATGCCGCGCAATTGCCGGGAACGCTCCAGCAGATTGAGCAGATATGGAAGGAGCTGCCGCGGGACAGTTGGGACAATGAGCGATTCTCGACCCTGCATCGCAAGGTGCACTCCCTGTCCGGCTCCGGAAAGAATTTCGGATTCTCCATGCTCGGCGACGTGGCGCGTTCCCTGGAGGCCGCGCTCCGGCAGCATGCTCAGGCCAAAACAGCGCTTGGCGAGGCCGAGCGCGTCCATATCCAGGTGTTGCTGAGCGAGCTCCGCCAGGTAGCCATGAATCGGGACGCTTCGGACTGGGACGAGTCCGTCGACATTGCCCGGATCGGCCAGAGGCCGGACGGTTCCCGGCATGTCTTCGTAGTCGAGGACGATGCCGCGCTTGCGGAGTCGCTGAACATTCAGCTCAGTTATTTCGGCTATGCGGTGAGCCTGTTTCACACCCTGTCCGACTTCCGTCTTGCGATGCAGGCCAACCCCGATGCGGTGGTGCTGATAGACATCAACTTTCCGGAAGACAGTTGGGGCGGCATCCATGTCATGAAGGAGATACAGCAGAAGCGCGACCATCCCGTCCCCGTCATATTCCTGACTTCGCACAACGAGTTCAGGGCGAGGCTGGAAGCGGTGCGCGTCGGCGGCGTCCAGTATTTGAGCAAGCCGGTCAATATCGGCAATCTGATCGACAAGCTGGATGAATTGACCTCCACCTTGCCGCCAGTGCCGTACCGGGTTCTGATCGTCGATGATTCGGAATATATCACCGCCTATTACTCGACGATCCTGAAACAGGCTGGAATGGAAGTTGAAGTGGTCAACGATCCGTTCAACGTGATGGAGTCGTTGCTCGAATTCGTTCCCGACCTGATATTGCTGGATATATATATGCCGGAATGCAACGGCATGGAAGTCGCCAAGGTCATCCGGCAACTGGATGCCTTCGTCGGCATCCCCATCGTGTTTCTTTCCGCCGAAGGCGATCTCAACATGCAGCTTCTTGCCATGGGGCTGGGGGGAGACGACTTCCTGACCAAACCGGTCGAGCCGCAGCATCTGGTCGCGTCCGTCGGCAACCGCATCAAACGCTCCCTGGTTCTGCGCTCTTACATGGTGCGCGACAGCCTGACCGGCCTGCTGAACCACACCGCCATCAAGGAGCAGCTTGCCCGCGAAGTGGCGCAGGCGAAACGGCAGAAGAAACCGCTGGCATTCGCGATGATCGACATCGACCACTTCAAGGAAGTGAACGACACATACGGCCACCCGGTGGGAGACAGAGTGATCAAAAGCCTTGCGCGCCTGCTCAAACAACGTCTGCGCGAGACGGATATCGTCGGCCGCTATGGCGGCGAAGAGTTCGCGGTAATACTGGGCAACACCGGTGCGGGGACCGCGACCAGAGTGCTGGACGCCATCCGCAAGGATTTCTCGCAGCTGCGCCATCTGGGAAACGAGAAGGAATTCTCCGTCACCTTCAGTTGCGGAATCTCCGACATCTTCCATTGCGACAATGCCATCAACCTGTGCGACACCGCAGACAAGGCGCTGTACAAGGCAAAGCTCGCCGGACGCAATCAGGTCGCGTGAACCGGGGCGATCCGCTACATGCTTTACCCCATTGCATGCGGCGCACGCATGACCAAGACTACGCCACTTCAACCATCGCAATGGAGCCCACCATGAACAACCATCCAAGCCAGAACAATAGGATAAGGGCCGCCCTCCAGAACCTCCTTGTCGTCTCGGCTTGCGCGACCGCCCTCTTCCCGATGCAGGTCATGGCTAATAGCGAGACGCGCACGCAAGGCTATCTGGTGGACAGCCGCGGCGAACTGGTCATGAGCGGAACGGGGCTGTGCTGGCGCACGGGTTACTGGACACCGGAGATGGCGATCGAAGAATGCGACCCGCATCTGGTGAAAGGTGTGGCGGAACCCGCGCAAGAGAAGACCGCGGCAGTTCCCCCCGAAATGATCAGGTTCTGCACCACGCTGGACATCCAGTTCGAGATCGACCGTTATGCGATCGAACACGAATACGAGGCCTCGGTCGAAAGGCTGGGCGCGTATCTCAAAAAATATCCGGCCACCACGGCCGTGATCGAGGGACATACCGACGAAGTGGGCACGGACGAATACAACATGCAACTGTCCCAGCGCCGCGCGAACAGCGTGATGGAATATCTGGTGACGCATTCCGGCATAGCCCCCTCCCGGCTGAAAGCCGTGGGCTACGGCAAGACGCGCCCCGTCGCCGACAACCGGACCGAGGAAGGCAAGCGGCAGAACCGGCGGATCGACTCCGTCATCGACTGCGCGATGGACGTCAAGGAGGGATTCAAGCCGATTCCCGGCCGCATCACCCTGGCCGCGCTGGACATGGAATTCGACCGGAATCGTATCGATATCAAGCCGCGCTACCGCGATGAGCTCGCCAGAGTGGCGGATTTCCTGAAGGAAAATCCGGGGGCTTCGGCGACGATAGAAGGACACTCCGGCAAGACCGAGGGGCCGGAATTGTCCCGGCAACGCGCCGAAAGCGTGGTCAGCTATCTGGCGAACGAATTCGGCATCGCGCGCGGCAGGCTCTCCGTCGCCGGCTTCGGCCATACTCGCCGTATCGCCTACAACTCGAGCACCGAGGGACAGCGCGAGAACCGGAGGGTGAACATCTATCTCGATTACGCGAAATAGCCGGCCCGGAGGCAAAAAAATGTGCAGGCTGTAGAATCCGGACAAAAGCCGGAACGGCGTGACGCAGGCATATCAGGGAGCCTTGAAACAAACCAATGACGACAGCTATCAAATCCACTGGCAAACTCGCGGGCAAAAGCACCGAATACGAAATATCCCTGCCGGCTATCGTCTCCCTGGCGAAACAGGCCGGCGAGGCGATCATGGCCGTCTACCGCAGCGGCAATGTCGGCGCGACCAGCAAGGCGGACGAATCGCCGCTAACGTTGGCCGATCTGGCTTCGCATCGAACTATCGTCGAGGGCTTGACCAAGCTCACGCCGGATATCCCCGCCCTTTCCGAAGAAGCGGCCGAGATTCCCTATGCGGAGCGCAGCGGCTGGACGCGTTTCTGGCTGGTCGATCCGCTGGACGGCACGAAGGAGTTCATCAAGCGCAACGGCGAATTCACCGTCAACATCGCGCTGATCGAGAACGGCGTGCCGGTGCTGGGCGTGGTGTATGCGCCCGTGCTGGATGTCTGCTATTACGCCGCGCGGGACGACGGTGCCTATATGCAGCGCGGCGATGCGGCGGCGCAAGCGATAAGCGTCAAACGCATCGCGGACGGAGAATCGATCAAGGTCGTCGCCAGCCGTTCGCACAGCGACGCGCGCACCGCCGCGCTGCTAGAACGGCTGGGCGAACACGACTGTGTCAGCATGGGCAGTTCGCTCAAGCTCTGTCTGGTCGCCGCGGGCGAGGCGCACTTCTATCCGCGCCTCGGGCCGACGATGGAGTGGGACACCGCCGCGGCGCATGCGGTGGTGATAACGGCGGGCGGGACAGTATGCGATTCGGCCGGGGCGGAACTGCACTACAACAAACCGGATCTGCACAACCCGGAGTTTTTCGTGTGCCATACGGCGGAAAAGCAGCTGCTGGACAAACTTGACCGGAATACCAATTGAAACAGGCGCTCGATGCAGGTGCGGGCTCGATGGAACACAAGAAACAAGAGGGTTATTTCTGATGCTGGACACATTGCGTTTTATCACCTGCGGCAGCGTGGACGACGGCAAGTCCACCCTGATCGGGCGTCTGCTCCACGAATCGAAGCAGGTCTTCGAGGATCCCATGCATGAGCCGGAGCAAGGCATCGCCATCAACACGGCTTATCGCATCTTCTCCTCCGGGGATCGCAAGTTCATCGTCGCGGACACGCTGAGACGCGAGCGGTACGCGCGCGATATGGCGGTCGGCGCGGCCACAGCCGATCTGGCAGTGATGCTGGTGGACGCGCGCAAGGGCCTGCCGCCCCAGATCAAGCGCGACAGCCGCATCGTGACTATGCTGGGCGTGCGTCATATCGTGATTGCGGTCAACAAGATGGACGCGATAGCCTGGGACGAGGTCGCCTTCGACGCCATCGTCGCCGACTATCGGGCGCTGGTCGCCGATTTCGGCTTCGCCTCGGTGCAGGCCATCCCGATGTCTGCGCTCAGCGGGGACAACGTCGCGTTCCGCTGCGAACAAGCGGCTTGGTACAAGGGGCCTACCCTGCTCGAATATCTGGAGACGCTCGAAGTCTCCGGGACGGAGGACTCGCGTCCGTTCCGCATGCCGGTGCAATGCGTGAGCCGTCCCGACTCCGGGTTTCTAGGTTATTGCGGCAACATTGCCTCGGGCAGCGTGGCGATAGACGCGCCTGTCCGCATCGTGCCGGGCGGAGCCGAGGCGCGGGTGAAATCCATCGTGGCGCGGCAAGGCGAACAGGAGATCGCCGGCGAGGCAGTCGCCATCACGCTGGATCGCGAAGTGGATGTCAGTCGCGGTCAGGTGTTGAGCAGCGTGGACGACCCGATCCAGATCAGTGACCAGTTCCAGGCCAGCGTGCTGTGTCTGTCCGGGCAGCACCTGGTGTCCGGGAGGCCGTATCTCATACGACTGCATACCGCGCAGGTCGGCGTGACCATCACCGACATCAAGTTCAAGCTCGACATCGATCAGGGCAGCCATCTCGCGGCGAACGTGCTGGAACTGGACGACATCGGCGAAGTGACGCTGTACACCGACCAGCCGGTCGCTTTCGAGCCGCATAAGCAATGCAAGGCGCTGGGTGCGTTCATCCTGATCGACCGCATGACCGACGAGACGGTCGGTGCCGGTACGATCAACTTCGCGTTGCGGCGCGCCTCCAATATCCATTGGCAAGCCGTCGATGTGAACAAGGCGGCTCGCGCTGCGGCGAAATCGCAAAAACCGGCTTGTTTCTGGTTCACCGGTCTTTCCGGGTCCGGCAAATCGACCATCGCCAATCTGCTGGAAAAGCGTTTGCACGCAGAAGGCCGCCACACCTATCTGCTGGACGGCGACAACGTGCGTCATGGACTTAACAGAGACCTGGGTTTCACCGAGGCCGATCGGGTGGAAAACATACGCCGCGTTGCCGAAGTGTCCAAACTGATGGTCGATGCGGGTTTGATCGTCATCGTATCCTTCATCAGCCCGTTCCAGGCCGAGCGCGATCTGGCTCGCTCACTGTTCACGAACGGAGAGTTCCACGAGATATTCGTGGACACCCCTATCGAGGAATGCGAAAAACGGGATGTGAAAGGCCTCTACAAAAAAGCGCGTCTGGGACAGCTCGCAAACTTTACTGGCGTCGACAGCCCCTATGAACCGCCCTTGTCTCCGGATTGTCGGCTATATACGGTCGGAAAAACCCCGGATGAATGCGTGGAGTTAGTGCTGGCCGAACTGGGGACGCGGCTTTAATCCTCCGAATACCGGGGCAATGCATCGGCTATTCCGAGCTAATGCATGGAATGCGTCTTGATAGACTCGCAGCATAAAATCAAAAATCTGCCCGTCTATGAAAATTGCCATCGCCGGAACCGGCTATGTTGGTCTTTCCAATGCCGTCCTGCTCGCCCAGCACCACGAAGTGGTTGCGCTCGACATCGTCCCCGAAAAGGTCGAGATGCTCAATCGCAAGCAATCGCCTATCGAAGATGTCGAAATCGAGGATTACCTGAAGAACAAGGCGCTGAACTTTCGCGCCACGCTGGACAAGCAGGATGCCTATGCCGGGGCGGATTTCGTCATTATCGCCACGCCGACCGATTACGACCCCGAAACCAATTACTTCAACACAAAATCCATCGAGGCCGTCATTCAGGACGTCATCGCCATCAATCCGCAAGCGGTAATGGTGATCAAGTCCACCGTCCCGGTCGGCTACACCGCCAAGACGACAGAGAAATTCAAGACAGCCTCGTTGCCGTCGGGCCCCAACCTCATCTTCTCGCCCGAATTCCTGCGCGAAGGCCGCGCACTCCACGACAATCTCCATCCTTCGCGCATCATTGTGGGAGAGCGGTCGAAACGCGCGGAAACCTTTGCCGGCCTGCTGAAACAGGGCGCGCTGAAGCAGGATATCCCGGTGCTCTTCACCGACTCCACCGAAGCCGAGGCGATCAAGCTGTTTGCCAATACCTACCTCGCCATGCGCGTGGCCTATTTCAACGAATTGGACACCTACGCGGCGACTCACGGGCTGGATGCCAAACAGATCATCCAGGGCGTCAGCCTCGACCCGCGCATCGGTGACTATTACAACAATCCCTCGTTCGGCTACGGCGGCTACTGCCTTCCCAAAGACACCAAACAACTGCTCGCCAACTATCAGGATGTGCCGCAGAACCTCATCCATGCCATTGTCGAGTCCAACACCACGCGCAAAGACTTCATCGCCGAAAGCATCCTCAAGCGCGACCCGAAAATCGTCGGCATTCACCGGCTCATCATGAAAGCAGGTTCGGACAACTTCCGCGCCTCCAGCATCCAGGACATCATGAAGCGAATCAAAGCCGAGGGGGTCGAAGTCATCGTGTACGAGCCTGCGCTCAAAGAGGCCGCGTTCTTCGGCTCAAGAGTGGTGAACGATCTGACGCAATTCAAGAACGAAGCCGACGTCATCGTTGCCAACCGGGTTACCGACGACATAGGCGATGTAACGCACAAGATTTACAGTCGCGATTTGTTCGGCAAGGATTAGGGGGGCTTAAGCGCGCGCCCGGCTTTGCCATTCGAATGAACGATATGGCCTGCTGGTCGGTCAAAGAGGCAAAATGGCTTTAACGAAAGTTCGCGAACCGCATCAAAGCGTATTATCGAAATAAGTATCAATTGATTCAAGTAATAACCTAAATTTGGGAGAACTACAAATGCCGGCATTCATTAATACAAACATCGCATCCCTGAACGCGCAGCGCAACCTGAACAGTTCGCAAAGCGCAATGCAAACCGCGCTGCAGCGCCTATCTTCCGGCCTGCGCATCAACGGTGCCAGCGACGATGCCGCCGGTCTGGCGATTTCCCAGCGCATGACCTCGCAAATCCGCGGATTGGATCAGGCCCGCCGCAACGCCAACGACGGCGTGTCGATGTCGCAGACCGGCGAAGGCGCGTTGCAGGCTGCGGGCGACATGTTGCAGCGTATTCGCGAACTGGCAGTCCAGTCCGCCAACGCCAGCAACAGCGCCAGCGACCGTCAGGCGCTTCAGAACGAAGTCGGCCAACTGGCTTCCGAGCTGGATCGCATCGCCCAGACCACCGAGTTCAACGGTCGCAAGCTGTTCGACGGCTCCTTCGGCACCGCCCAGTTCCAGGTCGGCGCGAACGCCAACCAGACCATCACCACCGGCGCGTCCAACTTGCGCACCGCGAACTATGGCAACAACCAAGTCGGTGCTGTAGGTGCGGGCTTGGGTTCAGGCACACTTGCCGCGGCAGGCGCGGAAGCAACGGCATTGACCGCCGGCAGTTTCGAGGTCAACGGCTACATCGGCACTGCGGCTGTCGCGGTGGTAACCACTGACAGCGCAGGCTCCATCGCCGCCAAGGTCAACAACATCACCGGTAGCACCGGCGTGACCGCCACCGCCAAAACCGACGTAAAGCTGGCTTTTGGCACCGCAGGCGCATACAACCTGAAGGTATTCGGTGACAACGCGACCGCCGAAACCGTCACCTTCTCTATTACGGCGACGACTTCTGCCGACGGCTTGTCCGCCGCGGTCTCCGCCTTTAACGACAAGTCGGCCAAAACCGGGCTGGTTGCTTCCCTGATGGCCGACAACAGCGGCATTATCCTGACCAGCGCGACCGGCGAGAACGTGAAATTGGAGGATACCGCCACCGCGAATGCAGGAACGGTATCGGTAACGGCGCTTAGGGCCGACCAAAACACAGCTCTGGGCGCTACCACCGTTCTCGCTGCCGACGCCACGGCCGACGGTGTATTCGTCACCGGCCAAGTCACCTTGGATTCGGAAAAGTCGTTCTCCGCGGTGCAAGCTGCTGCCGGCACCAACGCGCTCGCCGCAGTCGGCCTTGCAACCGTAGGCTCCACCTTGAACAAAGTTTCCGCGATCGACGTCAGCACCTTCCTGAAGTCGACCGATGCGATCAAGACGGTGGATGCCGCGCTGTCGCTGGTCAACGGCGAGCGGGCGAAGTTCGGTGCGCTGCAATCGCGCTTCGCATCGACGGTCTCCAGCTTGCAAGTGACATCGGAGAACCTGAGCGCCGCCCGTAGCCGCATCATGGACGCGGACTTCGCCGCCGAGACTGCCGCGCTGACCCGTGCGCAGATTCTGCAACAGGCCGGCACCGCAATGCTGGCCCAGGCCAACCAGTTGCCGAACAACGTGCTGTCGCTGCTGCAATAACTGCGGGGACTGATCGATCCAGAGCCAAGAAACGGGCGCTTCGGCGCCCGTTTCTTGTTGCGGGGCCCATTCGTCGTCTTCACGCAACGGGGCGGCAAGCAGTCATGAATGCAGCCTCACCGACTCATCGGGGCGGACGCCCTAAAAATCCTTCGCACAAAACAAAAACGCCCCTGTCCAGGGGCGTTTTTTGTTTTGAAGCGGGAAACGGTATTACTTCTTCGCGCCGTTGACCGCATCCTTCAATGCCTTGCCGGCCTTGAATGCCGGAACCTTGGAAGCCTTGATCTTCAGCTCAGCGCCGGTAGCCGGGTTACGGCCGGTGCGTGCTGCGCGCTTGCGCACTTCGAAAGTACCGAAGCCAACCAGAGCGACGCTGTCACCCTTCTTCAACGTGGCGGTGACGATGTCGATCAGTGCTGCGATGTTGCGGTCTGCGTCGGCCTTGGTGCTGCCGGTCTTGTCTGCGAGTGCGTCGATCAGTTCTTTACGGTTCATAGTCATTACTCCCTCTGGGTTGTGTTGAAAAGCCGATGCGGATTGTTGAGGATATTGAGCCGGCTTGCAAGCCCATTTTGCATTCTTTATGCAACAAACCCCACGCCCTCCGGCCCTCCAGACAGTTCGTCGGCGCAGGATTGCAGTCCGCCCCCATCCGAAATCGATGCAGCAAATACAGCATAAATCTTTTATTTTCAATGAAATACCTGAAAATACCCCTCATCCCAATGAATCTGAATACCTAAAGCAAGCCCGAAATCGCCCGCCCTGTACGCCGGTTGGGCATTTTCGGCAAAAAATAAAAATCGCCGTCATCACCGCACCGGATGCGTCCTGACCGGCGGCTTTCTTGCATTATCATTGCACTATCCCAATAGGAGTCGACGATGATCTCTACATTGCGCGGCCATGTCGCCGCCATCCTGATGCTGCTCACCCTGCCCTGCCTGCCGGCATATGCAGACGAAGTGCGCGCGGCCGTCGCATCGAATTTTTCCGCGCCGATGGAACGCATCGCCGCGCTGTTCCAGCAGGAAACGGGACACACGGTGAAGGTCAGTCTCAGTTCCAGCGGCAAGCTGTATTCGCAGATCCGGGGCGGCGCACCGTTCGACGTGTTCCTAGCGGCGGACGAGGCGACGCCGAAACGGCTGGAACAGGAAGAGCTGGCGATCCGCGGCACCCGCATCGTCTATGCGCTGGGCCGGCTCGTGCTGTGGAGCACGCAGCCCGGCTTCGTCGATGCCAAGGGCGCGGTGCTCTACAAAGGCGGCTACAACAAACTTGCCATCGCCGATCCCCGGCTCGCTCCCTACGGCGTGGCCGCGAAAGAAACGCTGGAAAAGCTGACCGTATGGAATGCGATGCAAAGCAAGCTGGTGAAGGGCGAGAACATCACGCAGACCTACCAATTCATCGCGACCGAAAATGCCGAACTGGGTTTCGTCGCACTGTCGCAGCTGATGCGCGACGGCAAGATTGCAGCAGGCTCGTGGTGGCTGGTTCCGCCCGAGATGCACAAGCCCATCCGGCAGAGCGCGGTGCTGCTGTCCGGCGCAAAAGACAGCGCCGCATCGCGGGCCTTCCTCGCGTTCCTCGGCAGCGACAAGGCCAGGGCGGCGATGCGCGGCTTCGGCTACGAACACCCCTGATTCCGCACGGACGACAAGGACATACATTCCTGCGTGACCGCGCGTCCAACTGGTAGAATCGCGTCCATCGAACATCACTGGAGCAAGCAATGAGCTTTACCGAAGCCGACGTGCAGGGCGCGTTGAAGACCCTCATCGATCCGAACACCAAAAAAGATTTCGTCAGCGGCAAATCCGTCAAGAACGTCAAGATCAGCGGCAATGACGTGTCGCTGGACATCCTGCTCGGCTACCCGGCCAAGAGCGTGTGGGGCGAGATCCAGACGATGGTCGAAGGTCATCTCAAGTCCGCGTTGCCGGGAGCCGGCAAGGTCAGCGCGAACGTCTCCAGCAAGGTTGTGCCGCATGCGGTGCAGCGCGGCGTGAAGCTGGTCGAGGGCGTGAAGAACATCATCGCCGTCGCCTCCGGCAAGGGCGGCGTCGGCAAGAGCACCACCGCGGTGAACCTCGCGCTGGCGCTGGCCGCCGAAGGCGCGCGCGTCGGCATGCTGGACGCCGACATTTACGGCCCTTCGCAGCCGACCATGCTGGGCATTTCGGGCAATCCGGATTCGGAAGACGGCAAGACCATGAAGCCGATGGAAAGCCACGGCCTGCAGGCGATGTCCATCGGCTTTTTGATCGACGCGCACGATACGCCGATGATCTGGCGCGGCCCGATGGTCACGCAGGCGCTGGACCAGCTGCTGCACCAGACCAAGTGGGACAACCTCGATTATCTGGTGGTGGACCTGCCGCCCGGCACCGGCGACGTGCAGCTGACGCTGGCGCAAAAGGTGCCGGTCACCGGCGCGGTGATCGTCACCACGCCGCAGGATATCGCGCTGCTGGACGCGCGCAAAGGTCTCAAGATGTTCGAGAAGGTCGGTATCAAGATCGTCGGCATCGTCGAAAACATGAGCACCCACATCTGCACCAACTGCGGCCATGAAGAGCATATCTTCGGCGCGGGCGGCGGCGAGAAGATGTGTGCCGACTACAACACCGAATTCCTCGGCGGCCTGCCGCTGGACATCCGCATCCGCGAGCAAGCCGACTCCGGCACGCCCACCGTGGTGGCCGATCCCGACGGCAACATCGCCAAGGTGTACAAACAGATTGCGCGCCGCATCGCGGTAAAGGTTGCGGACATGGCGCAGGACCACAGTGCGGCATTCCCGAAGATCGTGGTGCAAAGCACCTGATCGCGTCAGGCGTAAAGGGGAGAGCGACATGACTGCAAGCGATACAAGATCGACTCTGGACGGACTCGAAATACTCGGGTCGGGCGTCGCCTCGTCAGACCGCATTGCCTCCATGCTCGAGAACGCCCACATGCTCAAGGATCTCGACTGGCCACAGGTCGTGGCGCTGGCGAGCTATATCCAGCTCTATCGGGCAGCTCCCGGCACGGTGTTGTTCCATGAGGGCGACCGCGGCGACTTTATGTGCATCGTGCTGGAAGGCAAACTAGAGGTGCGCAAGGAAGACACCCAGCATATCGACAAGACCGTCAGCACCGTGTTGCCGGGCCGCAGCTTGGGCGAGATGACTATCGTCGATGGCGAGCCGCGCTCCGCCACTGCTGTAGTCGTGCAGACCTCAATGCTGGCTGTGCTGACGCAGATGAACTTCAAGCGCATCATGGCAGAGAAGCCGGCGCTGTCGGCTAAGCTCTTGCTGGAGATTGCGCGTCTGCTCAGCCAGCGCTTGCGGATGACCAGCGGGATATTGGTCGATTATCTGGAAAGCTAGGCCGCTCCCTACTGCGCCACGTCAATCCGCCGCAGGCAAACGCATCGTGTACTGCCCCGACTTCTCATCCTTCGCCAACACAACCAGCTTGTTGCGCTGAGCGTCTTCCATCAACTCGCGAAACGAACGGTAGCCGTAGAATGATTCGTTAAAGCCGGGCTTGCGCCGCTGCATCGTGGTCTTGACCATCGAGCCCCAGATTTTTTCGTCTGAGCCGCGCTCCGAAATCAGGCCCTCGACCGTTTCGACCAGGAAATCCAGCGCCTCCTGACGCTTGTCCTCTTCCTTGGCCTCGGCCGGTTTCGCAGCTGCGGCCTTCACCTTCGCGGGCGCCTTTTTCGCGGCTTGTTTCTTTTTCGCTTCTTGCACGCGCACCAGATCGTCGTAGAAAATGAACTCATCGCAGTTCGCGGAGAGCAGGTCGGAGGTCGAATCCTTTACACCGATGCCGATCACATATTTGTTGTTCTCGCGCAGCTTGGAAACCAGCGGCGAAAAATCCGAATCGCCACTGATGATGACGAAGGTATCGACATGAGCCTTGGTGTAGCAGAGGTCGAGTGCATCGACGACCATGCGGATGTCGGCGGAATTCTTGCCGCTTTGCCTCACATGCGGGATTTCAATTAATTCGAAGGCGGCTTCGTGCATCGTCGCCTTGAATTCCTTGTAGCGGTCCCAGTCGCAATAGGCTTTCTTGACCACGATGCTGCCCTTGAGCAGCAGGCGTTCCAGCACTTTCTTGATGTCGAACTGCGCGTACTTGGCGTCGCGCACGCCCAGCGCCACGTTCTCGAAATCGCAGAACAGGGCCATGTTGGTGATCTCGGGTTGGCTAGCCATTGCGACACCTCCAATTCTTTCGATTGATAACACTCGCTTGGTGGGAGCGGCTTCAGCCGCGATTGTTGCGCCGTTTCCACATTACACTATCGCGGCTGAAGCCGCTCCTACAAATGCCCCCGATGAGTTATATCACCTTGCCCGGATTCATCAGCCCGCGCGGGTCCAGCGTGTGCTTGATGCCGCGCATCAGTTCCAGCTCCAGTGGATCCTTATAATGCGTGATCTCCTCGCGTTTTAGTTGGCCCAGGCCGTGTTCGGCACTGATGCTGCCGTCGAGTTTCACGACGACTTCGTACACGATGCGGTTGACGTCATGCTCGCACCGCTCGATGAAAGCGGGATTCTGCGCGGCGTCCAGCATGGAGATGTTGTAGTGGATGTTGCCATCGCCCATGTGGCCGAAGGCGACGATGCGGATGCCGGCATAGACATCGCGCAACGCGGCGCTGGCCTGCTCGATGAAATCGGCGACGCGGCTGACCGGCACCGAGACATCGTGTTTGATGCTGATGCCCTCGGCCTTCTGCGCCTCGGCGATGTTCTTGCGTAGCGTCCACCAGCGCTCTGCCTGTTCCTGATCCGCAGTCACCGTGTATTCGACGATGCCTTCCTCGAACATCTCCAGCGCCGCGCTCAATGCGGCGTCCAGCGGCGCATCGAGCACGTCGGCGAGCTGGGTGATGACGATCCAGTCGTGTCGCGTCGCGAACGGTTCCTCTGTGTCCGGAATATGCCGGAACACCAGGTCGAGGCAGGAACGCGAGATTATCTCGAAGCCGGTGATCTTGTCGCCGCAGGTCGCGCGCAGATGCGAAAGCAGCGCGACCGCGGCCGCAGGGTCGCGCACCGCGATGCAGGCGGTCGCGACCGAACGCGGACGCGGATGGAGCTTCAGCACCGCCGCGGTGATGATGCCCAGCGTCCCTTCCGCGCCGACGAACAAATGCTTGAGGTCGTAGCCGGTGTTGTCCTTGCGCAAGGCGCGCAGACCGTTCCAGATGCGCCCGTCGGGCAGCACCACTTCCAGCCCGAGCACCATGTCGCGCGCGCTGCCGTAGCGCAGCACGCCGATGCCGCCGGCGTTGGTCGAGAGGTTGCCGCCGATCTCGCAATGCGGCGCGATCGCAGTCAGGCCCAGCGGGAACAAACGGTTCGCCTGTTCCGCCGCCTCGTACAGCGAGGCGAGCTTGCAGCCGGCCTCGACGGTCATCGTGTAGTTGGTCGCATCCACGTTGCGGATGCGGTTCATCCGCGACAGGTTGACGACGACCTGCTTCGTGCCGTCCGCCAGCGGCACCGACGCGCCGCACAGGCTGGTGTTGCCGCCCTGCGGCACGATGAAAATATTGTTATCGGCGCACAGTTTCACAACTGCGCCAACTTGTTGGGTGTCGGTGGGAAATACGACAGCAATCGCAATCCCGGAATAGCGACCGCGCCAGTCCTTGCAGTAAGGCAAGGCCTCTTCGCCGGTCAACACGGCATCCCCGGCAACGAGAGCTGCCAGGGAGTGAATCACATTTTCATGTTCTGTCATTTTGAGCCGTGCAGAAAAACATCCTTGAAACCAACCGGGCGATCAATAGCCGGTTTTACCGTGAACATCGGGCAAGTTCTCGCCATCGGTAACCAGCGCCCAGATCAGCAAAGCGACGCTCTCCGTGGCGATCACCGTGTGGCGATTTCCGGATCCCATCAATCTTTCCCTGAGTTCCTGACGCACCGCCGCCGAGCCGGTCAGATCGAACAGAATGTCGATGTCGTCGCCCTTTGCGACCAGTTGATCGATGTTCAAGTTCTCGATGCCGTTAGCCTTGGCAAGCGCGGTGCCGGCGGTATCACCCTTTTCAGCGACTGCAACGATTGCGACTCCCTTGCCGGATTGCCCCAGCAGCTTTTCCAGAAATACCGATCCCACCCGGCCCAGACCAACGATTGCGATTGACTGCTTTTGCATGTTTTTTCTCCCTGATGTTGAAAAAATACCCGACTGCTCTTGCGTGCAACAACTACAAATCGTGGTCTCGCGACCGCATTTCCGTACTGCTATTTATTGGCCTTCAGCGTGCGCAACGGCAGCACCCACATCTGGTAAAGCGAGGTTAAGATCATGATGGTCGCGGCAAGGCTGTAGCCGAAACCGCCGATGATCACCAGCCATGCGAAGTTCGGGCTCCACTTGGTCAGCCACCACGCGAGAACGTCGACAATCAGAAACGCAAACGGCGTGAAAATCAGAATCGCCTTTTTCATAGGCGAAATGCCGGTCGCATAGGTGAATATCCAGCCCACGAAAAAGAAAATGAAGCTGATGCCAAACAGATGGATGTGCGAAACGCGGGTCAGCGTGGACACCGGCTGCCCTTCATCGATCTTGATCATTTCATCCATCACGGCCTTGTCGCTGATATCGGGAATGCCCGGCATGTTGGCATGACAGGGCGAGCAATACTGGTCCACGTCGATGGAGATGCGCTCATCCCACTCTTGCTGCGGCGCGCCATTTTCCACCCACTTGATCATCGCCAGACGCACATCGGGCGGCGCATTGCCCTTCATCGATCCGTTGAGCTTGGCGACCAGCTTCGCTCCGCCTTCGCCTTCGCGATTGCCATGGTAGCTGTAAACGATATCGTCCACCGACAAACCGAATTTTCCATCGGCCATGCCATGAGTCATCATGATCTGGCCACCGGCAAACAACAGACCCAGGCCGATCACCAGCAAATAGCCGGTGAACAGCGTCTTGACCGGCAGCGCCAGATCAGCCAACGTGAAACGCTGTATTTCTTTTTGCAGATCTTTCGACATTTTTATGCTCCTCCCGCTGATTGAATTGCGGCCATTATAGCTCCCACATTAGCGCGAACTTATAGTCTATCTGGGCTATTCCATACGCCGTTACTCAGAATTCCTGCGGATCGACATCCAGCGACCAGCGCAGTTTCTGCGCGGGCAGCGCATCCAGCGCAGGCTGCCACGCACGCAAAAACTGTTGCAATGCCTTGCGTGTCGCGCCCTGGATCAGCAACTGCCCGCGCACATGGTTGGCGCGGCGCGGCAGCGCGGCGGGTACGACGCCGAGTATCTCCACCTCCATCCGCAACTCGACCGCGGCGGCGCGCGCCTTGTTGAGGAAGCCGAACGCCTCGTTCTCGTCGCGCGCCTCCGCGCGCAGCATCGCCTGATAGACGAACGGCGGGAAGCCCGCCATCTGCCGCTCGGCGAGCTGTGCGGCGGCGAAGCCGTCAAAGTCGTGGTGTTGCAGCGCGCGGTACAGCGGATGATCCGGGAACGCAGTCTGGATCAGCACCTCGCCGGGCTTGTCGGCTCGCCCGGCGCGACCCGCCACCTGCGCGAGCTGCGCGAACAGCCGCTCCGGCGCGCGGAAGTCGCTGCTGTACAGCGCGCTGTCCGGGTTCAGCACGCCGACCAGCGTCAGCGCGGGGAAGTCGTGGCCCTTCGCCAGCATCTGCGTGCCGACCAAAATGTCCACCTCGTTCGCGTGTATCTGCTCGCGCATCGTCTGCCAGGCGCGTTTGTTGCGCGTGCTGTCGCGGTCGACCCTCAATATCCGGGCTTCGGGAAAGCGTTCCTGCAGCACCTCCTCGATGCGCTGCGTACCGCTGCCGACCGGCTTCAGGTCGGCATTGCCGCACTCCGGGCAGGCCGTCGGCACGCGGATCTGGTAGCCGCAATGGTGGCAGCGAAGCCGCCTGTCCTTCAGGTGCAGCACCATCTTGCCGGCGCAGTGTTTGCAGTTCGACAGCCAGCCGCAGCCGGAGCACATCAGCACCGGCGCATAGCCGCGGCGGTTGATGAACAGCAGGCTCTGTTCGCGGCGGGCGATGCGCTGTTCGATGTCGCGCAGCAGGTTCTCGCTGATGCCGTGATGCATCGTCGTGTGGTTCACGTTGACGCAACGCACCTGCGGCAGCGTCGCCGCAGCGAGTGCACGCCCGGAGAGCTTCAGCATACGATAGCGCCCGCTCTGCGCGTTGTGATAAGTCTCCAGCGACGGCGTCGCCGAACCCAGCACGATAGGGATGCCGCGCTGATTCGCGCGGAAGATCGCCACGTCGCGCGCCGAATAGCGCAGACCGTCCTGCTGCTTGAACGAGCCGTCGTGCTCCTCGTCGACGATGATCAATGCGAGCTTAGGCAGCTCCGCGAACACCGACAGCCGCGTGCCCAGCACGATCTGCGCAGCGCCCGACTGCGCCTGCTGCCAGTTGTGCAGCCGCTCGCCCTCGGACAGGCCGCTGTGCAGGCTGGCGAACGACGTGTCGGGGAAGCGGCTGCGGAAATATTGCTCCAACTGCGGCGTCAGATTGATCTCCGGCACCAGCAGCAGCACCTGCCCTCCCCGTTGCAACACCTCATGCATCAGGTGCACATACACCTCGGTCTTGCCGCTGCCGGTGACGCCGTGCAGCAAGAAGCAGGCATAACCTTCGGCCTGCGCGACCGCATCCACCACTTGTTGCTGCTCGTCGGTCAGCGTATGCGCGCCGACCAGTGCGTGCTCGGCAACCGCGACGACCTCGTCGCAATGCTCGACATGGCCATCCTGTAACAGCGCCTTCAGTTGCGCGCCCGCCGTCGCCGAGATGCCCTTGAGTTGCGTCAGACTCGCCGCCCCCGCCGCGAGCCGCGCGAGGATGCGCCGCTGCACCACTTTGCGTTTCGGAAAATTGTCGAGATTCAGCGCCGCACCGGCCTCGCTCAGGCGGAAGTTCTCCGGCGGCTTCACCGGCAGCGGCTTGTCCGAGCGCAGCCGCGTCGGCAATGCGGACAGCACGACCGGGCCTATCGGATGACGGTAATAGTCGCTGCAGAAGCGCAGCAGATCGAGCAACTCGGGAGACAACGGCGCGCCGTCGTGCAGCAACTGCGTCACCGGCTTGATGCGCTTCGCATCCATGTCCGACGTCGCCGCGCACTCCATCACCACCCCGACCATCTGCCGCCGCCCGAACGGCACGATCACCCGCTGGCCGGGAACGGCCTGCTCCTCAGTCGAGTAATCGAACAGGAACGGCAGCGGAATATCGAGGGCGACGCGGACAATGGACATAGGCGAATTTATCGTAGGGCGGATGCAACAAAGTCGGGCAATCCACAGCCCAGCAAGCTGGGCGTGGAATTGACACAGCGCAGCGTTATCCGCCGAACGGGATGAGCCGCAGGAGTTATCTGTCGTATGCCGAGATGAGAAAATCCGGCGGAGCGCGTTGTGCTTATTGCTCGCGGCGGATAACGCCTGCGGCTCATCCGCCCTACGCTATTCATCCCGCTCCCCTGCATTCAAAGTTCCCGCGTCTCCTGCCCAATCGGACGGATATATTCCTTCCGCCACGTAGCGATGAAACGAAGAATATGGCCAATCGGCAACGCATTGCACCAGCCCATGTTTGCATGGGTTGATATGCACGTAATCGACATGCGCCGCGTAGTCGCGGTCGTCGCGGATCGTGTGTTCCCAGAATCGCCGCTGCCAGATACCGCGCTCACCCTTGCGCTCCCTGACCGCCGACAACCGTTCGGTTCTTGGCAGCGTCTTCGCAAATGCAATCTTGATCGCCTTCCAGCGCGAGGAATAATCTTCGTCGCCGGGCGGCAAGGTCCAGACGCAATGTGTGTGATCCGGCAAAACCACCCAGGCATTGATATGAAACGGTCGTTGGGCACGAATTTGCCGCACCGATTCGCGAAAAGCATCTATATGCTCGACCAGCAAACGTTCACGGCGATCCAACAGATTGACCGTAAAAAAATAGCTTCCTCCGGGGACTCGATTGCGGTGGTAGTTAGGCATGGGCGAATGGCGCGCGGATGTATTGTGTGGCTGAAAATTCGATGCGACTTTATCACGTTGCGATTCTTGCGACCTGTGTGGCCTACGTAGGGCGGATGAGCCGTAGGCGTTATCCGCCGAATGTGGATTTCCGGTTACTCACCATATCGGCGGATAACGCTGCGCTCATCCGCCCTACAAATTACGAACCCGACGGACAATAACCGGAACGCGCGGCGATTTCGTCGAACGAGTCGCAGCGATGGATTTCGATGGTCGCATGCACGATCTCTTCATGCTGGCGCAACTGTTCGCGCACCTGCTCCGGTGTCAGCGTCGTGCTGCGTGTGACGATGCTGACGGCGCAGGCATAGGCGTCCTTGCCGACACGCCAGACATGCAGATCGATCACACGGGCTTCGTCCGGATTGTCAGCGGACTCGATGACTTCGCGTATCTCGTCCACGACCGGATGATCCATCTCCCGGTCGAGCAGCACCTTGCCCGTCTCGCGCAGCAGGTTCTTCGCCCAGCGCGCCACTAGCACCGCGCCGACGATGCCCATCGCGGGGTCCAGCCAGGACCAGCCGTAGAACCAGCCGCCGACCAGCGCGAGTATCGCCAGCACCGAGGTGGCTGCATCGGCGATCACATGGAAATAAGCCGACTTCAGGTTCAGGTCGTGATGATGTTCATGCCCATCATGCTCATGTCCGTGATGGCCATGATGATGGTCGTGCCCGTGATGCGCATGACCCAGGATCGCCGCGCAGACGATATTGACCAGCAGACCGACGATCGCAACGATGATCGCCTCCTGATAGTGGATGGGCTGCGGCGAAAACAGCCGCTCCACCGACGCGTAGACCATCATCGCGGCGACGCCGAGCAGGAACATCGCGCTGGCGAAGCCGCCGAGGATCTCGATCTTCCAGGTGCCGAAAGCGAAGCGCGGATCGTCCGCGTGGCGGCGGGCCGCCGAATAGGCATAGGCGCTCAACCCGATCGCGAACGCATGCGAACTCATATGCCAGCCGTCCGCGAGCAGCGCCATCGAATTGAACCACCACCCGGCGACGATCTCGATCACCATCATCGCGGCAGTGATCCACATCACCGCGCGCGTGCTCCGCTCCGCGGCGGGATTGCCTGCATCGAACACATGGGGGTCCGTCCAGCGGGACAGGTCGGGAGTACTCATGGCTTGCTATTCGACTGCGATTGAGAGGGCGCGACTTTAACACCAGACGGGGGGAGGGCCAAAATCGGCGAGGATGGAGGATTATTGGTTAAAGTGATTTACAGTTCCTTGGTTTTTAAATCATTGGCTGTATAAGTGCCATTCTTTACGCGCAGCATTCTTTCTTCATCTCGCACCAATCCATCATCAATTACATAGAGCAATGCTTCAGCACCACCATGCATTGGCGAATCAAAGAAAGTAGTTGAGTTCTGGTAATGTTCCGATACCAAATTCACAACATCGGCTATCAGTCCTAAAGCATGCTTAATCTTTTCTCTGCTGGCTGGTTGAAGTGGAGTTACACCCTCCTTTATTGCCAAGACCAGGTCTTTGTGAGCAATCCGCCGGTTTCGCCAATCCCTGCAGAACTCCGTGGCTGCTTTTGCTAATTCAATCTTTCCTTCGAGTGACTTCCTAAGGTCGATATTTTCTACCAATAAAGGAAGTTGAAGAATAGCTCGCGTAGGGCGGATGAGCCGCAGGCGTTATCCGCCGAATGAGGTTTTCGATTGATCTCCATGCGGCGGAAGGCGCTACGCTTTTCCGCCCTACGATTCGGTTACTCTTCCAACAGGCTTCTGAGCATCCACGCATTTTTTTCATGCACTTCCATGCGCGCGGAGAGCAGGTCTACCGTCGGCTGGTCGCCGGCCTTCTCGGCGATGGGCAGCACTTCGCGGGCGGTGCGGACGACGGCTTCCTGGCCTTCGACGAGTTGCTTGATCATATCCTTCGCGCTCACCTTGCCGCTGCTGTCCTTGATGCTGGTCAGGCCGGCGAATTCCTTGTAGCTGCCGGGGGCGGGGTAGCCCAGCGCGCGGATGCGTTCGGCGACGAGGTCGACGGCGTTCCAGGCCTCGGTGTACTGGGTCATGAACATCAGGTGCAGGGTCTGGAACATCGGGCCGGTGACGTTCCAGTGGAAGTTGTGGGTCTTGAGGTAGAGGGTGTAGGTGTCGGCCAGCATGCGCGACAGGCCGTCGGCGACTTTCTTGCGGTCTTTCTCGGGGATGCCGATGTTGATTGCGTTGGCTTTGCTCATGATCGTTCTCCTTAAGATTGATTGAAAACCCCGCGACCGCGTCGGGCCGCGACCTTGCTGTGTCCGGCGACGGCGAAGTATAACGTTTCTACCCCCGCCCTACCCTTCCCCCTGCAAGGGGAGGGAATGGTGAGGATGATGCTGATTCGGCTTAACCGAGTGCCATGACGGTCAGACCTCAACCATATCGAAATCAGCCTTCGCTACGCCGCACTCCGGGCAGGCCCAGTCTTCCGGAATGTCCGTCCATGCCGTGCCGGCCTTGATGCCGTCTTCCGGCATCCCCTTGGTTTCGTCGTAGATGAAACCGCACACCACACATTGCCAGACTTTCATGTCGCTCTCCTTTTGTAATCGTATTTTGTGGTTAAAACCCGACCTGCCCATCAGCCTGCAATTGTTGCCAATGCGGCGCGGTACTGGTTGGCATGGCGCTCTTCCACCTTCGCCAGCGCGGCGAAACGTTTGGCCGCTTTTTCCAGCGTGGCCTTAAACATCTCGGCGTGCTCCTGCGATTCGGTGATCTGCTGTGCGATCTCCGAAACGGCGGCATCCTGGCCTTCCTGCTGCGCGGTCTTGAGGAAGCCGGGATACATCTCGGTGTACTCGTAGGTCTCGCCCTCGATGGCCATCTGCAAACAGCGTTGCGTGGTCATCTCCGATTTCGGGTACAGCAGGTCGAGATGGCCCAGCGCGTGCTGCACTTCCTGCGCGGCGGTCTCCTCGAAGATACGCGCGATTTCCTCGTTGCCTTCGGCGCGGGCGATAGCGGCGAAGTAGCGGTACTTGGTATGCGCCATGGATTCGCCGGCGAGGGCGGCTTCGAGGTTTGCGCGGGTCTTGATCTCGGGTCGTTTCATTTCGTTCTCCTGTCGGTCGGTTGGATGTGGCTGCTGTCCACGGGTTGCAATGTAGGCTTCGTCCATCCATCAATCCAATTGATTGTTCAAACAGAGGTGATTTATTATGCAAATCACCAGCACGTCATTTCTGAAATCCTGCAAAGCGGGACAAGACCAACTACATATTGAATAACCGCACTGGATTCCGGCCTGCGCCGGAATGACGGCTCAAAGGAGAGCAATATGACGCTCAACGAACTACGCTTCATCGTCGCCGTGGCGCAGGAACGCAACTTCCGCCGCGCGGCGGAAAAGTGTTTCATCAGCCAGCCCGCGCTGTCGCTGGCGATACAGAAGCTGGAGGAAGAACTGGGCCTGAAAATTTTCGAACGCGGCAAGAACGAGGTCACGCTCACCCCCGTCGGGGCGGCCATCGTGGAGCAGGCGCAGCGCGTGCTGGAAGAGGCGGAGCGCATCCGCGAGATCGCGGCGCAGGGCAGCAACCAGCTCGTAGCACCCTTGCGCATCGGCGTCATCCACAGCGTCGGGCCCTATCTGCTGCCGGACCTGATCCCCGCGCTGAAGAAGGTCGCGCCGCAGATGCCGCTGGAGGTGGAAGAGAACATCACGGCCAATCTGGATACGCTGCTGCGCAACGGCAAGCTGGACGTGATCGTCGTCGCGCTGCCGTTCGGCGACGGCGGCATCCTCACCCATCCGCTGTACGACGAGCCGTTCGAGGTGGTGGTGAACAGCGAGCACCGCTGGGCGGCGCGGCGCAGTATCAGGCCACAGGAGCTGTCGGACGAAAAAGTGCTGCTGCTGGACTCCGGACACTGCTTCAGCAACCAGGTGGAAGAGGCCTGCCCCGAGTTGCATCGCAAGGGCGCGGACATCCAGCAGGGCACGTCGCTGGAGACGATACGCAACATGGTCGCCTCGGGGCTGGGCGTCACCGTGCTGCCCGCCTCGGCAAACAGCGCGCGCTACCGCAGCCGATTGCTGAAGATCGTCCCGTTCACCAAACCCGCCCCAGCGCGCCGCATCGCGCTGGCCTGGCGCAAGAGCTTCAGCCGCACCCAGGCCGTCGAAGCCTTGTCGCAAGCGGTCGCACAAGCCAAAATCACCGGAATCCATCACCTGCCATGACCATGCCCGACCAGCCTTACCGCCAGAACACGCCGTTGCGCTTCAGCTATGACCTGCTCGCGCCGCTCTACGACCTCGTCGTCTCGCATGTGATGCGCGCGGCGCGCAAACGCTCGCTGCGCGCGCTGCCGACGGATGAGCCGGGACACGTGCTGTTGAGCGGCGCGGGGACCGGACTGGACCTGCCTTACCTGCCGCCGCTGCATCGCTATGCCGCGCTGGATTTCAGCGCCGGGATGCTGCGCCGCGCGGTTCCGCGCGCCACGGGACTGAAAGTCGATTTCGTGCTGGGCGACAGCATGGCGCTGCCGTTCGCAGACAGCACGTTCGATCATGTGGTGCTGCACCTGATCGTCGCGGTCGTGCCGCAGCCCGAGCTGTGCCTGGCCGAGGCGGCGCGCGTGCTGAAGCCTGGGGGAACCATCGTCCTGTTCGACAAGTTCCTGCATCCGCAACAGCACGCCTGGCTGCGCCGCGCGCTCACCCCGCTGACGCGGCGCTTCGCCACGCGCATGGACGTGGTATTCGAGGACTTGCTACGCGAAGCACCGGAACTGCGGGTGATCAGCGACGAACCGGTGCTAGCCGGCGGCTGGTTCCGGGGGATAGTGTTGCGTAAGGGCTGAATCCGTATGGGTTATTGTTTTGCAAACGGTTTCTGGTAGAGTCCGCCTCGAAATGAGATTCCTCCTTCCCCTCCTGCTGACGGCATCCGCCCTGCTGTTCTTCCCGGCTGCACAGGCTGTGCCGCTGGCGATCGATCCGTCGGCGGCATCCTATACGCTCGCACCTTATGTCGAGGTGCTGGAAGATGCGGGCAACCGCTTGACCATAGAGGATGTCGCCGCGCGCGATGCGGAGTTCCATGCTGCCGCACTGCCGGGACCGGACAAGGCCAACAATGCGCTGAACTTCGGTTATTCCTCTTCGAACTGGTGGCTGCGCCTGAACGTCAACAGCGCCGTTGCGAACGAGCGGATGCTACTGGAGGTGGGCTATCCTTCGCTGGACCGGGTCGAGCTCTATTCGCGCGACGCGAAAGGCTGGCAGAAACTCGAAGCGGGCGATTTGCTGCCGTTCGCCGCCCGCCCCGTGATCCATCGCAACCTGGTATTCCCGGTGCAACTCGCTGCCGGACAGCAGACTTTTTATCTGCGCGTGAAATCGGACGGTTCGGTGACCGTGCCGCTGCAATTGTGGCAACCCGAAGCGTTCGAACGCCACAACCAGCAAAGCTATGTCGTGTTGGCGTTGTATTTCGGCATGCTGATGGCGCTGATGGCGTACAACCTGCTGTTGTATTTTTCGTTGCGCGAGCGCGCCTATCTGGTCTATGTGCTCTTCGTCGCCAGCCTCGCGGTGGGGCTGCTGTCGTTGAGCGGACTGGGCAGCCAGTTCCTGTGGCCGGACTGGACGGCATGGGGCAACGTGGCATTGCCATTCGGCTTCTGCATGGCCGGCCTGTTCGGCACGTTGTTCACGCGCGTGTTCCTCGACACGAAGAATACCGTGCCGCGCCACGATCAAATATTGAAAGTCCTCGGCTGGCTGTTCATGCTGACGGGGCTGGCGGCGCTGACGCTGCCCTATTACTACTCGGCCATGGCGGTTTCGCTGCTGGGTGCGATCACCCCCATCGTAGTCATCAGCAGCGGCGTCATCGGACTGCGCCAGGGCCATCCCGGCGCGCGCTGGTTCCTGCTGGCCTGGACGCTGCTGATGATAGGCGTTGCGGTGCAGGGCTCGCGCAACATGGGCTGGCTGCCGACCAATTTGATCACACTGCATTCCATCCAGATCGGCTCCGCGCTGGAGATGCTGCTGCTCTCGTTCGCGCTGGCGGACCGCATCAACGCAATGCGCCGCGAGCGCGACATCGCACAGGCGCAATTGATCGACTCGATGGGCCAGCGATTGAGCGTGATGATGAGCGTGATCCCGGACATCGTGTTCTACAAGGACAAGAACGGCGTGTTCCTCGGCTGCAACAAGGCGTTCGAGGCGCTGCTCGGCCGTAGCGAGCAGGAGATCGTCGGCAAGACCGATTTCGACCTCGTGCCCGAAGACAAGGCGCGCTTCTTCCGCGAACAGGACGAACTGATGCTGGCCTCCGGCAAGCCTCGCCGCAACGAGGAGTGGGCGCCGACCGCCGACGGACGGCGCATCCTGCTGGAGATGGTGAAGACCCCGCTGTACGACGCACACGGCGAAGCGGTCGGGGTGATCGGCGTCGGTCGCGACATCACCGAGCGCCAGCACGGCATCGAACTGGAACGGCTGCGCAACCGCATCTTCGAGCTGCTCGCCAACGGCGCGGCGATGTCCGACATCTTCACCCAGATCGTCGGCTACGTGGAGCAATCGCGCAGCGGCATGCAATGCTCCATCCTGCGGCTGGATGAAACCGGCAAACGCCTGCTGCTGGGTGCGGCGCCCAGCCTGCCGGAAGCCTACAACCAAGTTGTCGATGGCCTGCTCATCGGCGATGCGGTCGGCTCCTGCGGCACCGCCGCGTTCCGCAACAAACGCGTGATCGTCGAGGACATCCACCGCCACCCCTATTGGCTGCCTTATCCCGGGATACTCGATCTGGCCCGTGATGCCGGACTGGTTTCCTGCTGGTCGGAGCCGATCCGCTCCAGCAAGGGCGAGGTGCTGGGCACGTTCGCGATCTACTGCCCGAAAACCGGCGCGCCGGACGAGGCCGACATCGAGCTGATCCAGCAAGCGGCCAATCTCGCCAGCATTGCCATCGAACGCAAGCGTGCGGAAGACCTGATCTGGCATCAGGCCAACTACGATCATGTCACCCGATTGCCCAACCGCCGGCTGTTCCGCGACCGGCTCGAACAGGAGATGCACAAGACCCAGCGCAACGGGCAATCGCTGGCGTTGCTGTTCATCGACCTCGACCGTTTCAAGGAAGTGAACGACACGCTGGGCCACGACGTGGGCGACCTGTTGCTGATCGATGCGGCGCGGCGCATCAGTTCTTGCGTGCGCGACTCCGACACGGTGGCGAGACTGGGCGGCGACGAGTTCACCGTTATCCTGCCGCAACTGAACGACCCGGCCCGCAGCGAACAGGTGGCGGAACACCTCGTCGGGGCGCTAGCGCGCCCATTCCAGATCGGCGACGAAGTCGTCTACATCTCCGCCAGCATCGGCATCACGCTCTACCCCAACGATGCGGGCGAAATCGAGGGGCTACTGAAAAATGCCGACCAGGCGATGTATGTCGCAAAGAGCAACGGGCGCAACTGTTTCAGCTATTTCACCAGCCGGATGCAGGAACACGCACAGCACCGCCAGCACCTGATCCGCGACCTGCGCAACGCGCTGCCGTCCGGGCAACTGGAGCTGTTCTTCCAGCCCATTATCGATCTCTCCAGCGGCAGCATAATCAAGGCCGAGGCGCTGATCCGCTGGCGACATCCCGAGCAAGGCATGGTCAGCCCGATGGACTTCATCCCGCTCGCCGAGGAAGTCGGCCTGATCGGCGAGATCGGCGACTGGGTGTTCCGCGAAGCTGCAAACTGGATGCTGCGCTGGCGCAAGCGCGGCTATTCCTGCACGCAGGTGAGCGTGAATAAATCGCCCGGCCAATTCGTCATCGACGATTGCAGCAAATCCTGGCTGGCCTATATGAACGAGATCGGCTTGCCCGGAGAATGTCTGGTGATCGAGATCACCGAGGGACTGCTGCTGGACGAACGCGCCGACATCACCGGAAAACTGCTGAAGTTCCGCGATGCCGGCATCCAGGTCGCAATAGACGATTTCGGCACCGGCTATTCGTCGCTGGCCTACCTGAAGAAATTCGACATCGACTACCTGAAGATCGACCGCTCCTTCGTGCGCGACCTCGCCACCGACCCGAACGACCTCGCGTTGTCCGAAGCCATCATCGTGATGGCGCACAAACTCGGTCTGAAGGTGATCGCGGAAGGCGTGGAGACGGTGGAGCAACGCGACATGCTGATCGCCGCCGGCTGCGACTCCGCACAGGGCTATCTGTATGCGAAGCCGATGCCGGCGGAGGAGTTCGAAGCGCTGCTGGCGAGCGGGAAAAGATTTACGAGTTGATGCGGCGGCAGTAGCAGTAGACGAACTGCTGCACCGAACCTGACGGCGCGTGGTGCGCTTCCTTGCGGTGTTGCAGCAGGGTGAACGCCTCGCCGAACTCGCCATGCAACTCGTCCGACCGGTAGCGCATCACCGGCAGGCCGCTGCATTTCTCCGGGCCGTCTTCGGCGAAAGTCGCGACGATCACATGGCCACCGGGCTTTACCGAACGAAACACTTTCCGCACATAGACCTCGCGGTCTTCCGGGCTGGTGAGGAAGTGGAACACCGCGCGATCATGCCAGACGTCGTAGCGATTCTCCGGCAATTCCACTTCGATGATGTCGGCCTCGATCCAGTTCACCTTTTCCTGCTGCGCGCCCAGACGCTGGCGCGCCGCGCTCAACGCGGCGGCGGAAAGGTCGAGCACGGTCAAATCCCCATAGCCTTCGGAGACCAGATCGTCCACCAACGTGGAAGCTCCGCCGCCGACATCGATGATTGCCGCGTCCCTGCCGATGCCGGTAGCATGGATGAAATCCAGCGAAGATTCGGCATGCTCCTGGAACCAGCTCACCGCATCGGCAGACTTGGTCTCATAGACTTTTTCCCAATGTTGTTTCGATCGCATGTCGTCTCCCACGATTAGATTACCGCGCATTATCCAGCCGCAGGATAGCCGGCAAGAACACCTCGGTCACCAGCAGCGGCGCACCATGCAGCGTGAACAGCGAGCGGCGCGCCCACAGCCGCTCCGGCGCATCGCCCGGTACTGCGCTGCGGTACAGCGGATGATGCGCATGCAACGCCTTGTAGTGCAGCGGCCTGCGCACCACCAGCGGATGCGAGAACAGCAACTCGCCCAGCGGCTTGTTGCCGAGGCCGCGCACCGCGCCCCACGCACCACGCAGATGCTGCGGCGCGCAGGCGGAGTGCGCGAACACGACCGGCTGTCCGTCGGCATACAAGAACACTTCGCGCGACCATGCGAGCCGGTGCGGCGCGAGACCCAGCAGCGCAGACTCGTCGAACGCGATGCGCGCGAGACCGCTGCGCACCGGACGCACGGTGAAAAGCTCGCAGCGCTCGCGTATGCGTTGCGTCAGCGAGCCGCAGTCGCGCAGCCAGGGCGCAAGACCCGCATCGCAGCCAACTGCCGCGCCGTGCCAGTAATCGTCAGACATGCAGGTAGTCATGTTTGTTAGCCATCCAGCGCTGCAGGTGCGCGCGCGCCGCCTCGGGGTGATGTTGCAACAATTCGTCGGCGACGAGCCGCGCCTGATCCAGCAAGTCCTCGTCCTCACCGAGATCGGCGAAGCGCAACATCGCGACGCCGCTCTGCCGCGCGCCGAGCAACTCGCCCGGTCCGCGCAATTGTAAATCCTGTTGCGCGATCTCGAAGCCGTCGGTGCTCTCGTAAATAATTTTCAGCCGCGCCCGCGCCAGTTCGGACAGCTTCTCCGACTGGAACAGCAGCACGCACATACTCTCCGCCGCGCCGCGCCCGACGCGCCCGCGCAACTGGTGCAGCTGCGCCAGCCCCATACGCTCGGCGTGATCGATCACCATCAGGCTGGCGTTCGGCACATCGACGCCGACCTCGATCACCGTGGTGGCGACCAGCAGTTGCAGCTCGCCCGCCTTGAACGCAGCCATGATCGCCGCCTTTTCCGCCGGAGGCAGCTTGCCGTGCGCGAGACCGATGCGCAGTTCGGGGAAGGCCTCGGTGAGCAGCTGATGTGTCTCTATCGCAGTCTGCAATTGCAGCGCCTCTGACTCGTCGATCAGCGGGCACACCCAGTAAGCCTGCTGACCCTTCATGCAAACCGCACGCACGCGCTCGAACACCTCGTCGCGGCGTCCATCGCTGACCAGCTTGGTGACCACCGGCGTGCGTCCCGGCGGCAACTCGTCGATCACCGATACATCGAGGTCGGCGTAGTAACTCATCGCCAGCGTGCGCGGAATGGGCGTCGCGCTCATCATCAGTTGGTGGGGTTCGTTGCGCCCTTCCGCGACATCCTCCGCAACCCCCTTATTGCGCAGAGCCAGCCGTTGCTGTACCCCGAACTTATGCTGCTCATCGACGATGGCGAGGCCGAGCTTAGCGAACTCAACGCTCTGCTGGAACAAAGCATGCGTGCCTATCGCGAGCATCGTGTCGCCCGAGGCGATGCGTTCTGCGGCTGCCGTCTTTTCCTTCTTCTTCAAACTGCCGGACAGCCACACCGGACTGACGCCCAGCGGTTCCAGCCACTCGCGCAGTTTGAGGTAATGCTGTTCGGCGAGGATTTCGGTCGGCGCCATCAGCGCGACCTGGTAGCCGTTCTCGATGGCCTGCAACGCCGCGAGCGCGGCGACGATGGTCTTGCCGCTGCCGACATCGCCCAGCAGCAATCGCTGCATCGGGTGCGGCTGCGCAAGGTCATGGGATATTTCGGCATACACCTTCCGCTGCGCGCTGGTCAGAGCGAACGGCAGCTTCGCCAGCAGCGCATCGGTGAGCCTTTGCTGCGCCGCCAGCGCGGGCGCGATGCGCTTGCTGCGCTCGCGGTGATGCACGCGCATCGACAACTGCTGCGCCAGCAGTTCATCGAATTTGATGCGCTGCCAAGCCGCGTGGCTGCGATCTTCCAGCGTGCTCGCGGAAATGTCCGGCGTGGGGTTGTGCAACAGTCTCAGACTACTGTCGAAGTCCGCTAGCCTCAGTCTCTTGCGCACCGACTCCGGCAGCGTGTCGGGGTGCGGCAGCACCTCCAGCGCGTTGGTGATCAGCTTGCGCAGCACGATCTGCGACAACCCCGCGGTGGTCGGATACACCGGCGAAAGACTGGTATTCAATGGCGTGTCATCGTCCACCGCGCGGCATTTCGGGTGCACCATCTCCAGCCCGAAATAGCCCATGCGCACCTCGCCGACGGCGCGTATCTGCTTGCCCACGGCGAGCTGCTTTTGCTGACTCGGATAGAAATTCAGGAAGCGCAGATACAGCTCGTCGTCGCCCTCCTGCAAGCGGCACACCAGCGTGCGACGCGGGCGGAACGTCACCTCGTTGTGGGTGATCATGCCCTGCACCTGCACCGTCTCACCCGGCTGCACCGTCGCGATAGGCGCGAGATGCGTCTCGTCCTCGTAGCGCAGCGGCAGATGCAGCAGCAGGTCGGAACGGTGGTGGATGCCCAGCTTGGCGAGTTTCGCCAGCGTGGCGGGCGGGATTTTGGCCGGCGTGCTCAAGTGTCGTTTCGTCTCGCCCGGTTCTGCGGATCAGTCCTGCAGATACATCACGCCGTCGGCCTCGACCAGCGCGCCGCGCGGCAGCGAGGCGACGCCCACGGCTGCGCGCGCCGGATAGGGCTGGTGGAAATAGGTCGCCATGATCTCGTTGACCTTGGCGAAGTTGCCGAGGTCGGTCAGGAAGATGTTCAGCTTCACCACGTCGTCCATGCTGCCACCCGCAGCGACGGTGACCGCGCGCAGATTCTGGAACACGCGATGGATCTGCGCTTCGATGCCTTCGACCATCTGCATGCTGGTCGGGTCGAGGCCGATCTGGCCGGACAGGTAGACGGTGTGGTCGACGCGCACCGCTTGGGAATATGTGCCGATCGCGGCGGGCGCGTCCGGGGTCTGAATGATGGTCTTGTTCGACATATTTGCTCCTTCAAAGATGAAACCGCGCCTGTTCGGCGCGGCTAGTTGCGATTATAACGGTTAGGCGGCTCAGGTAATGACAGTAGGCGCATCACGCCCGGTGCGTTGCCGCAATTCGGAGATTCGCAGCGCGATGCCGATCAGCGTGGACAAGGCCTCCTGCGCGTCGAGGTGATGCTTGCCGACATCCGGTTCATAGCTCTCTAGATAGATGCGCAGCGTCGCGCCCTCGGTGCCGGTGCCGGACAGGCGGAACACGATGCGCGAGCCGTCGACGAACAGGATGCGTATGCCCTGCCCGGCGCTGACGCTGCCGTCGACCGGGTCGGTGTAGCTGAAGTCGTCGCACAGCTTGACCTGCAGGTGACCGAACTGCGCGCCCGTGAGCGATTCGAAACTGTCCTTCAGCAGTTTCATCACGCCGTTGGCGGCATCGGTCGGAATTCCTTCGTAGTCGTGGCGCGAGTAGACGTTGCGGCCGTATTTCGCCCAGTGTTCGCGCACGATGGCTTCGACGGACTGCTTGCGCAGCGCGAGGATGTTCAACCAGAACAGCACCGCCCACAGGCCGTCCTTCTCGCGCACATGGTCGGAGCCGGTGCCGAAGCTTTCTTCGCCGCAGAGGGTGACCTTGCCGGCGTCCATCAGGTTGCCGAAGAATTTCCAGCCGGTCGGCGTTTCGTAACAGGGAATGCCCAGCGCCTTGGCGACGCGGTCGGCCGCCTCGCTGGTCGGCATCGAGCGGGCGATACCCGCGAGGCCTTGCCTGTAGCCGGGCGCCAGTTGCGCGTTCGCGGCGATCAGCGCGAGGCTGTCGGAAGGGTTAACGAAGAAGCCGCGACCCAGGATCATGTTGCGGTCGCCGTCGCCGTCAGAGGCCGCGCCGAAGTCGGGCGCGTTGTCGCCGTAGACGATCTCGACCAGTTCGTGCGCATAGGTCAGGTTGGGGTCGGGATGGCCGTTGCCGAAGTCCGGCAGCGGCACCGCGTTCATCACGCTGTCCGCCGGCGCACCGAGGCGGTTGACCAGTATCTCGCGCGCATAGGGGCCGGTGACCGCATGCATCGCGTCGAACTTGATGCGGAAGCCGCCGGTAAGCAGCTCGCGGATCGCATCGAAGTCGAACAGCGATTCCATCAGTTCGGCGTAGTCGGCGACCGGATCGATCACCTGCACCTTCATCGCTCCCAGTGCGGTCTCGCCCGGCTCGTCGAGCGCGACATCGGCGGCATCGAGGATGCGGTATTCGGTTATCGCCTTGCTCCGGGCGAATATCGCCTCGGTGACAGTCTCGGTTGCCGGGCCGCCGTTGCCGCCGTTGTACTTGATGCCGAAGTCGCCGTCCGGCCCGCCGGGATTGTGGCTGGCCGACAGGATGATGCCACCGTGAGTGCCGTATTTGCGTATCACGCAGGAGGCGGCGGGCGTGGACAGGATGCCGCCCTGTCCCACCAGCACGCGCCCGAAGCCGTTGGCCGCGGCCATTTTCAGGATGATCTGGATCGCCTCGCGGTTGTAGTAGCGGCCGTCGCCTCCGAGCACCAGCGTCGCGCCGGGCGGAGCCTTGATGGTGTCGAAGATGGACTGGACGAAGTTCTCCAGGTAGTTCGGCTGCTGGAACGCCGGCACGCGTTTGCGCAAACCGGAGGTGCCGGGTTTCTGGTCGGTAAAGGCTGTGGTTGCAACCGCGCGGACTTGCATGGCGTTCCTCCCGTTGGATGAAATCCTTTTCGCCCATATTACCACCGCGAAGCGCGTAGCCACGCCTGTTCCCCTGCACCGCAATTCCTGCAATAATCACGGACACTAAATAGATCTCCATCAATAGAGAAAGAAACACGACATGTTGAGTCAAGACGATTTGAAGCGCGCAGTAGCCAAGGCCGCGATCGAGTATGTGCCGGTCGATTGCATCGTCGGCGTGGGCACCGGCTCCACCGCCAACTTCTTCATCGACGAACTGGCGAAGATCAAACACAAGATACGCGGCGCGGTCGCCAGCTCGGAGGCTTCGGCGAAGCGTTTGCAGGGACACGGCATCGAAGTGCTGTCGCTGAACGACGCGGGCGACCTGCCGGTGTACGTGGACGGCGCGGACGAAATCACCCGCCACATGCACATGATCAAGGGCGGCGGCGGCGCGCTGACGCGCGAGAAGATCGTCGCGGCGGCCAGCAAGAAGTTCATCTGCGTGTGCGATTCCAGCAAGCTGGTCGATGTGCTGGGCAAGTTCCCGCTGCCGATCGAGGTGATCCCGATGGCGCGCAGTTCGGTCGCGCGCCAACTGGTGGCGCTGGGCGGACAGCCCAGGTTGCGCGAAGGTTTCACTACCGACAACGGCAACCTGATTCTCGATGTGCATAACCTGCAGATCATGAATCCGGTTGAACTGGAAACCACGCTGGACCACATCGCCGGCGTCGTGACCAACGGCCTGTTCGCGCGCCGCGCCGCCGACGTGCTGCTGCTCGGCACACCGGAAGGCGTGAAAACGATGACGTTATAAACAATTTACTCCTTCCCGCAAGGAAGGGATGATTGCCTCCCCTCCCGCAAGCGGGAGAGGATTGATGAGAGGGCGATACGGCTGTCACATACCGGTCACATTCGCCGCTTACACTAGACGGTCAATTTTTTCAGGAGCACCACATGCCCAGCAATGACCACATCTCCCGCCAGTTCGACGCCGAGCTGGAAGCCATCCGCGCCAACGTGCTGCAGATGGGCGGACTGGTCGAAAGCCAGATCAAGAGCGCCGTCGAATCGCTGCTGTCCGGCGACGTCGCGCTGATGACCCGCGTGATCGAGGATGACCACCGCGTCAACGCGATGGAAGTGAAAATCGACGAGGCCTGCAGCCATGTGATCGCGCGCCGCCAGCCGACCGCGGGCGACCTGCGCCTGATCATGACCGTGGTCAAGACCATCACCGATCTGGAGCGCATCGGCGACGAGGCCGAGAAGATCGCGCGCATGGCCAAGCTGCTGTCGCAGAAACACGGTCTCGCGCTGCCCCGCTACCACGAGATCAGCCATGCCGCAGAAATCGCCGTCGAAATGCTGCGCAAGTCGCTGGACGCCTTCGCGCGCCTAGACGTGGCGATGGCCGCCCAGGTAGTGCGCCAGGACGACCAGGTGGACGAGGAATTCCGCGCGATCATGCGCTACCTGATCACCTTCATGATGGAAGATCCGCGCACGATCTCGACTTCGCTGGAGATCCTTTTCGTCGCCAAGGCCATCGAGCGCATCGGAGACCACGCCAAGAACATGTCGGAATATGTGATCTACATGGTCAAGGGCCGCGACGTGCGCCACGTCACCGTGGACGAGATCGAGCGCGAAGTTCAGAAGTAATATTTTTGGGAAGTGGGGAGTGGATAGGAAGTAAAAACCCCACTCCCTACTTTCCACTCCCCGCCCCTTATGCAGCATCAGCCCATCCTCGCCGCCATTGACCTCGGGTCGAACAGCTTCCGGCTGCAAATCGCGCGCGCGGAGGGCGACCAGTTGTACATGCTGGACGGGCTGCGCGAACCGGTGCGCCTCGCCGCCGGACTCACTCCCGAAAAATATCTGGATGCCGAAGCGCAGCAGCGCGCGTTGGCGACGCTGGGACGCTTCGCCGAACGGTTGCGCGGGCTGCCGCGCGAGGCGGTGCGCGTCGTCGGCACCAACTCGCTGCGTGTCGCGAAGAACGCCGCCGATTTCATCCCGCAAGCCGAACATGTGCTGGGCTTCCCGATCGACGTCATCTCCGGGCTAGAAGAAGCGCGGCTGATCTACATCGGTGTCGCGCACGAACTACCGCCGTCGGACGATAACCGGCTGGTGATCGACATCGGCGGCGGCTCCACCGAATTCATCATCGGCAACGGCCTCACGCCGCTGAAACTGGAAAGCCTGTACATGGGCTGCGTCAGTTTCACCAAGCGGTTCTTCCCGGACGGCAAGATCACCAAACAGAATCTGAAGCAGGCCGAACTGGCGGCGCGCAACGAGTTGCAGGCCATCGCCGGCGAATACCGCGGCCGGTGGCAACAGGCGTTCGGTTCCTCCGGCACCGCCAAGGCGCTCACCGAGATACTGGAAATGAACGGCTACAGCGACATCGGCATCACCCGCGAAGGGCTGGAGCGGCTGCGCGCACACATGCTCAAGGTCGGCGAGGTGCAGCGGCTGGATCTGCAGGGCCTGCGACCGGATCGCATGCCCGCGCTGGCCGGCGGTTTTGCGATCATGTCCGCCGCATTCTGCGAACTGGGGATCGAACGCATGCAGTTCGCCCCGACCGCGTTGCGCGAAGGCGTGCTCTACGACCTGTGGGGCCGCTTCCACCACAACGACATGCGCGACGTCACCGTAAAACAATTCATGACGCGCTACCGCCTCGATGCCGCCCAAGCCGCGCGCGTATCGACACTCGCCGAAGAACTGGCCCGCCAGTTCCTCGGCGACGAGTTCGGCGAAACGGCACAGCAAGTGTTGTCCTGGGCCGCCAACCTGCACGAGGTCGGCATCAGCGTCGCACACAGCGGCTACCACAAGCATACCGCCTACATCCTGAAGAACGCCGATATGCCCGGCTTCTCCAAAAAGGAACAGGCGCGCCTGAGTTCGCTGACGCTGGCGCAGCGCGGCAGCCTGGAAAAACTGCAGGGGCAGCTGCCCGATACCGAGGATCTGGTGCTGGCGATGAGCCTGCGCCTGGCCGTACTGTTCCGCCGCAACCGCAGCGATGCGCCGCTGCCGACGATGCGGGCGCGTTTCAGCGGAACCAAATTCCACCTCGCTATCGCTGCGGACTGGCTCCCGCAGAACCCGCTGACCGAGACCGCGCTGCAGGAAGAGAGCGGCCAGTGGAAATCGCTCGATGTCAGCCTGCAGGTGCAGAAAGGCTGATCCCGCGAGCAGGTATAATCCGCCGTCAATTCTCGAACACGAACAGGAGCTCCTATGATTTTGGTCACAGGCAGTGCAGGTTTCATCGGTGCGAATTTTGTACTCGACTGGTTCGCACAACATGACGAGGGCGTCGTCAGCCTCGACAAGCTGACTTATGCCGGCAACCTGGAGAATCTTGCGTCGCTGAAGGATGACCCGCGACACATCTTCGTGCAGGGCGACATCGGCGATCAGGAACTGGTGAGCCGATTGTTGGCCGACCACCGCCCGCGCGCCGTGGTCAACTTCGCCGCCGAAAGCCATGTGGACCGCTCGATCCACGGCCCGGAAGACTTCATCCAGACCAACGTCGTCGGCACCTTCCATCTGCTCGAAGCGGTGCGCGCCTACTGGGGCGGACTGGAGGGCGAAGAGAAGTCCGCCTTCCGTTTCCTGCATGTCTCCACCGACGAAGTCTATGGCTCGCTCGGCCCGCAGGACCCGGCCTTCAGCGAGACCAACCGCTACGAGCCCAACAGCCCCTATTCCGCCAGCAAGGCGGCCAGCGACCATCTGGTGCGCGCCTACCACCACACCTACGGCCTGCCGGTGCTGACCACCAACTGCTCGAACAACTACGGCCCTTACCACTTCCCGGAAAAGCTGATCCCGCTGCTGATCGTCAACGCGCTCGCCGGCAAGCCGCTGCCTGTCTACGGCGACGGCCAACAGATCCGCGACTGGCTGTATGTGAAGGACCACTGCGCGGCGATCCGCCGCGTGCTGGAGGCCGGTCGCACCGGCGAGGTCTACAACGTCGGCGGCTGGAACGAGAAGGCCAACCTGGAGATCGTCCATACCGTTTGCGACATCCTGGACGAGTTGCGACCTTTGAAAGCGGTAAGTGGTGAGTCGGAAGTGGGAAGTGGGAAAGTCACACCCACTCACGACTCCCCACTCTCTACTTACCGAGCCCTTATCACCTTCGTCACCGACCGTCCCGGCCATGACCGCCGCTACGCGATCGACGCGCGCAAGCTCGAACGCGAACTGGGCTGGAAGCCAGCCGAGACCTTCGAGACCGGCATCCGCAAGACCGTGCAGTGGTATCTGGACAACCAGGACTGGGTGACCAACGTACAGTCCGGCAGTTACCGTCAGTGGGTCGAGAAGAACTACGCGGGGCGCGCCTGATGAAAATCCTGCTGTTCGGCATGAGCGGACAGGTCGGCTGGGAATTGCAACGTAGTCTCGCGCCGCTCGGCGAATTGGTCGCATTGGGCCATGATAGCGAGGAATATTGCGGCGACTTCACCGACCCTGACGGCATCGCCCAAACGGTGCGCGCCGTCGCGCCGGACGTGATTGTCAATGCCGCCGCGCATACCGCTGTGGATCGTGCCGAGAGCGAACCCAAACTGGCCCGCGCCATCAACGCCATCGCCCCCGGCGTACTGGCTCGCGAGGCCGCAACGCTCGATGCATGGCTGGTCCATTATTCGACCGACTACGTGTTCGACGGCAGCGGCGACGCCCCCTGGGTCGAGACCGATGCGACGGCCCCGCTCAACGTGTATGGCGCAACCAAGCTGGAAGGCGAGCAGCTAATCCGGCAGTCCGGCTGCAAGCACCTGATCTTCCGCACCGGTTGGGTGTATGGCGCGCGCGGCGGCAACTTCGCCAAGACCATGTTGCGGCTGGCCAAGGAGCGCGAGCGACTGACGGTCATCGACGACCAAATCGGCGCGCCCACCGGGGCCGATCTGCTGGCCGACGTCACCGCCCATGCGATCCGCGCTGCACAGGCAAGGCCGGAACTGTCCGGCCTGTATCACCTGGTCGCGGGCGGCGAGATATCGTGGCACGGCTATGCCAGCTTCGTGATCGAATTCGCGCGACAGGCCGGTCTTCCCATCATGGTCAAGTCGGGATCAATCGAAGCTGTCCCGACCAGTGCTTTCCCTACGCCGGCGAAACGCCCCCATAACTCGCGCTTGAATACCAAGAACCTGCAGCGGGCCTTCGATTTGCATTTGCCGCCGTGGCAGACCGGCGTAACCCGCATGCTCACCGAAATTCTGGAAGGACAACCATGACAAAACGCAAAGGCATCATCCTCGCCGGTGGCTCCGGAACCCGGCTGCATCCGGTCACGCTGGCCGTTTCCAAGCAACTGCTGCCGATCTACGACAAGCCGATGATCTACTATCCGCTGTCCACGCTGATGCTAGCGGGTATCAGCGACATCCTGATCATCTCCACGCCGCAGGACACGCCTCGCTTCCAGCAACTGCTGGGCGACGGCAACGTCTGGGGGCTGAATTTGCAGTATGCCGTGCAGCCTGCACCGGAGGGGCTGGCACAGGCCTTCATCATCGGTCGCGAATTCATCGGCAACGATGCCTCAGCGCTGGTGCTGGGCGACAACATCTTCTACGGACATTCGATCCACGAAGGGCTGGAATGCGCCGCCAGCCGCAACACCGGCGCCACCGTGTTCGCCTATCACGTGCGCGATCCGGAGCGTTACGGCGTGGTGGAGTTCGATGCGGGCGGCCGGGCGATCTCGCTCGAAGAGAAACCGGCGCAGCCTAAATCCAACTACGCCGTCACCGGTCTCTATTTCTACGACAACGACGTGCTGGACATCGCCGCCGGCCTCAAACCCTCCGGGCGCGGCGAACTCGAAATCACTGACGTCAACCGCACCTACCTGGAACAGGGCAGGCTGTCCGTTGAGATGATGGGACGCGGTTATGCCTGGCTGGACACGGGAACGCATGAGTCCATGCTCGATGCCAGCCAATTCGTGCAGACCATAGAGCGGCGCCAGGGACTCAAGATCGCCTGCCCGGAAGAGATCGCTTACCGCAAAGGATTCATCGATGCGGCACAATTGGAACGCCTCGCCGCACCGCTGCTGAAAAGCGGCTATGGCAGCTATCTAATGCAGGTGCTCAATGACAAGGAACTGTTGAAATGAATGTGATTGCCACCGCGATCCCCGATGTATTGATCCTAGAACCACGGGTATTCGGCGACGAGCGGGGCTTCTTCTTCGAGAGCTTCAATCGCCGCGCCTTCACGGAATTGGCCGGCCACGAAATCGACTTCGTGCAGGACAACCACTCGCGCTCGGCGAAGAACGTGCTGCGCGGCCTGCATTACCAGATCAGGCATCCGCAGGCGAAACTGGTGCGGGTCATTCAGGGCAGGGTGCTCGATGTGGCGGTGGACATCCGCCGCAGCTCGCCCACTTTCGGCAAGCATGTCGCGCTGGAACTCTCGGCCGAGAACAAACGTATGGTGTGGATACCGGAAGGGTTCGCGCACGGCTTCGTCACGCTCTCCGAGAGCGCCGAGTTCCTGTACAAGACCTCAGACTACTGGCATTCGGAACACGAACGCTGCATCCGCTGGGACGATCCCGCACTGGGCATAGACTGGGGCCTGCAAACGGCGCCCGTTCTATCCGGAAAGGATGCCCAGGGCAAACTGCTCGCCGAAGCGGAGCTGTTCCCTTAACCGAAGGGAATCAACCGGGCAGGAACGAATGGACGATGCCAATCGCGGCATCCGTCGCGCCGCGATTGGCGGCAACGAATCCGGCGCATTCCCGGCGCATGCTCGACAGCGCATCTTCATGCTCCAGCAGGTGCAGCGCTTCCGCGACCAGCTCGCCGGCATCCCTGACCTGACGTGCCGCGCCCGCAGCCACCGCGAGACGCGTCGCTTCCGCGAAGTTGAAGGTGTGCGGGCCGACCAGCACCGGCGTGCCGACCGCGCAGGCTTCGATCAGATTCTGTCCGCCGTAAGGCAGCAGGCTGCCGCCAATGAAGGCGAGATCGGCCGCGGCGTAATAGGCGAACATCTCGCCCATGCTGTCGCCCAGCACCACCCGCACCGATAGATCGACCGCCCTATCCGCCGACCGGCGCCGGTAGGAGATGCCGCGTTGTTCGAGCATCGCGGCAACCTCGGAAAACCGCTGCGGATGGCGCGGCACGATCACCAGCAACCAATCCGCTGTCGATAGCCGGGATGACAGCGCGTCGAGCAGCAGCGCCTCCTCGCCTTCGCGGGTGCTGGCGGCGAGGAATACCTTGCGTTCCGCCCCGAACTGCGCGCGCAGCCAGCGCCCCAAGATCAGCATCGTCGTCGGTGCCTCGATGTCGAACTTGACGTTACCCATCACCGATACGTTGCTCGCCCCCAATGCCGTCAGACGCGTCGCATCGTCTTCGGTCTGCGTAGCGACCGCGGACAATCGCGCCAGCGCGTCGCGCGTCAGCCCCGCGAATCGCGCATAGCCGCGTGCCGATTTCTCCGACATGCGCGCATTCAGCAGCAACATGGGTACGCCTTGCTCATCTGCCGCCCGGATCAGGGCAGGCCATATCTCGGTCTCCATCAGGATGCCGAGTTGCGGGCGGAAGTGGCGCAGGAAAGCGTTCACCGCGAACGGATAGTCGTAGGGCAGATAGGCACGCAACACATCATCGCCGTAAAGCTGCTCGCCGGCGGCCCGCCCGGTGGGCGTCGCGTGGGTGAACAATATCCGGTGGCCCGGATAAGCGTCGCGCAAGCGCGCGACCAGGCTCTGCGTCGCGCGCGTCTCGCCGACCGACACCGCATGCAACCAGATCAGCGGCTTGCCGTCCCGCCCGAGATCATCATCCCCGGGATAGCGGCCGAAACGTTCGGCGATATGGGACAGATATTCCGGTTGCTTGCGCGCGCGCCAAAGCAAGCGCAACAGGACATAGGGCAGCAACAGCCACAGCGTAACCGTGTAAAGAAGTCTCATCGAATGTTGCCTGCGGCCGGGATCATGCCGCGCATGGTAGTGGTGTTGGGCATGCCGCTCAAGAAAAACATTTGTTGCCGCCCTACGGGGCAACTAGAATGCGGCCATTCCAGATTCGTTCCAAACCAAATCCGCGCATGAAAATCCTCGTCGTCAGACTGTCCTCGCTGGGCGACATCCTGCACCTGTTCCCGGCCATCAGCGATCTGCGCCGCCGTCATCCGGATGCGCAGATCCACTGGCTGGTCGAGCCCGCCTTCGCCGAAGTGGCGGGCTGGCACCAAGGCGTGGACAAGGTGATCCCCGTGCCGCTGCGGGCGCACAAGAAAACCTGGTGGAAGGTGCCGGCCCTGTTGCGCGGGCTGCGCAAACAACTGCGCGCGGAAAACTACGACATCGTGCTCGATGCCCAAGGCTTGCTCAAAAGTGCGCTGCTGGCGCGACTCGCCGGCAAGCCCATATGGGGATTCGGCGTCGGCGCCGCTCGGGAGTCGCTGGCGACCAAGTTCTACCGGCGCACCGCCGCCATCCCCAAGGGGCTGCATGTCATCGACAAGAACCGACAACTGGTGGCGCAACTTTTTGCCACGGACGTTGTGCAGCCCGCAGACTACGGGCTGGAGCAATTCCGCCAGCGGCTTCAACACGCCGCCCTGCCCGACACGCTCGCGGAACCGACGTCGCATCGCTATCTGGTTCTGCTGCACGGCACCACCTGGAACAGCAAGTATTGGCCCGAGTCTTCCTGGAAGGAACTGATAGCACTGCTGACCGCTCAAGGCATGCGCTGCCTGTTGCCTTGGGGCAACAAGGAAGAGTTCGAACGTGCCGAACGCTTGCAGGCTGCGGGGGGGGCGAACGCATTCGTCCTGCCGAGACTGGGATTGAGCGAACTGATGGGAGTGTTGCTGCACGCGCAAGGCTTCGTCAGCGTGGAAAGCGGCATCGGCCATTTGGCGGCCGCGCTCGACCTGCCCGGCGTCATGCTGCACGGCCCGACCGATCCGGCATACAGCGGCATATTGGGCAAGTCATGCATCCATCTGACCGGCGGCATCGATTGCTCGCCCTGCTTCAAGCGGGATTGCCCGAAGATCGCATCGCCACAGGAAATCCCGCCGTGCCAACTTTCAATCGCGTCACAAGATGTATTTAACGCGCTTCCAGAGCTGGGGAAATAGGCAACTTGTTATGCAAGAAGCTCTCTGTAAAGGGATGCATAGCCCGCAGCCATTTTCTCCGCAGTGAAAAGCTCCCAATAACGCGCTTCCGCACTTCGCCCCATATCAGCCGCCATATCGGGGTTGCTCCACAAACGACTCATTGCATCCCGGAATGCGGCCGGATCGCTTGGCGGGACAACCAGTCCGGTTTCGCCATGGATATTAATAAAACTCGTACCTGTTCCGATCTCGCTCGAGATCATCGGCTTGCCGAACATGGCGCCCTCAAGGAGGGAAATACCGAAGGCCTCCGAACGCAAGTGAGATGGAAAAACAATCGCATAGCACAGTTGCAACAGTGCTGCCTTGTCCTCATCCTCCAACGTCCCCAGAAAGTGAACGTTGCGCAAACCCAAACGGCGCGCATGATCTTTCAATTCGTTCTCCACCGGCCCCGAGCCAACGATCACTACCGGGTAATCCGTGCCCTGAATCGCATCCAGCAAGATGTGGAGCCCCTTGTAATAACGAAGCACGCCGACAAAAAGAAAAAAGCGCTCACCCAGTTTCGCCCGCCAATCGGCAATTCGAGCAGGTGACGGCAACGGATACGTAGACTTATCCAATCCATATGTGATTTCCGCGATTTTATCCCGGTAACGATTCAGCACCGGGCTGGTCGCCAGATAGTTGGGGGATGTCGCGACAATCCGATCGACACTGGCGAGGAAACGATTCTTTAGTGGCCGGTATAGTTTGAGCAGCGTTTGCTGCCGAATAATATCGGAGTGGTAGGTGACAACCGTTGGCTTGCCATGGGCAGTGGCGAAATGAACCAGGTCCATGAAGGGCCAGGGATAATGCAAATGGATAATATCGGCTTGCTTGGCAAGCTCGCCAAACTTGCGAAACGCACTTAACGAGAATCCCGTCGATGCGACATGCAAGTCCAGCTTGGCTTGATGCACCAAGTGCCCGGAGAACTCTATAGGCCCCTCGTGCGCATTCCGGGAAAGCGTCAACACCTCGCTGGTAAAACCATAGCGGGCCGTTCCCTTGCACAACTGGAAAATAACCTGCTCGATTCCGCCAAACGAATCGGGGTAATACGTCTTGAAAAAATGCAACACGCGCGGCGCTTCCCGACTCATGCGATCACCTCCCGATACACTGCCGCTGTCTGCTCCGCACAGCGTTGCCAGCTAAAAAAAGCTGCGCGCTGCAATCCGCGCAATGCCGCCTCGCGGCGCCATGATTCGTCCTCCAGCCCCGCTGCAATCAATTGGCTTAACGCATCGACATCTTGCGGCGCGCACATTGCCGCCGCATCGCCAGCCACTTCGGGCAAAGTGGACGAATTCGAGCAAACGACCGGAATGCCCGAAGCCATTGCCTCAAGCACCGGCAAACCGAACCCCTCATATAAGGACGGAAACACGAAAAGACGCGCCCCCGCATAAATCAGCGGAAGCGTAGCCTCATCCATGAACCCCAGATAGCGCAGCCATCCTTCCGACTCCGCGCGTTCGATGCGCGCATGCAACTGCTCGCTGCGCCAGCCGTGATAACCCATCATGACCAGAGGCCATTGGCGTCGCACCGCCAGTGGCAGCAGGAGATAGGCATCCAGTAAAACATCCAGGTTTTTTCTGGGCTCTATCGTTCCGGCATACAGACAGTAACCGGCCGGCTTCAGATTGTATTTATCCAACACCGGAATCAACTCCTCCGCCGCACGAGGCCGGAACTCGGCCGAACATGCCAGTGGCGCAGCACGGATTTTCTCCAGTGGCCAGTTGAAGTAGGACGCGACTTCCAGGCGGGTGAATTCCGAATCGGTTATGAGCATGTCCGCGCGCTTGAGAGAAAGTGCGATTTCCTTGCGCATAAATTTCACGCGCTCGGGAGGGTGACAATGCGCCCAGGTAAAAATCGAGAGATCGTGGAAAGTGCAAACAGATGGGCCCGCAAACGGTGGCACATAGAAGTTTGGGCCATGAAAAACATGATCCGAATATCCGCGCAACGCCTTTTGCTTGAGCAGCGCGGACGCCAGCCGGTACATCTCGACGGCCATGGCGTTCTTGAGAACCGCGCCCCGCAAACCCGATGAAAACGACGCTGACTTTGGTGTTCCTCCGGGCTGCCCCGGTTCCGTGCAATCGCGGACAAGCCGATGTCCCGACAAGAACTGCAATTGTTCAATCTGCGGCATCCGTTTGAGCTGGCGGGCAAGCTCAAACGTGTAGCGCCCGATTCCCGTGAGAGGGAACCGGACAGGATCTATCGATAAAATGACTTTCATTCGCTTTCGGACAGCATCCAGCGCAAAGTTTCCTCCAACGAAGGATGTTGCAACTGTCCGATGCACTCCTCGAGCTTTGCCGGACTGCCGCACAAGCGGTGCACTTCATTGGCACGCACAAAAGCCGGGTTCACGTTGATCTGCAATGCATGGCCCGTGATGCGCTGCAACGTCTCGATAACAGACTGAAGATTCACCGGGCGTCCCGAACAGATGTTGTACGTTTGCCCCGGCCGACCATGCTGCAACAAACGCAGATAAGCCTCACTTATCGTCCGCACATCATTGAATTCCCGCTCGACATCCAGATTCCCCAATTCAATGCGCTCTGCCCGCCGGGCAAAGTGCTGGATCAGTTTGGGGATCACGAAACGGGTATCGTGCCCAGCGCCGGTATAGTTGAACGGCCGGGCAATGACGATCGGCAACTTGTCCATCCACAACCTGGACGTATACTCCATCGCCAGCTTGCTCACTGCGTAGTCATTCACAGGAGACGGCAATACCGACTCGTCAATGACGCCCTCGACCGTATTGCCATAGACGTTGGCGCTACTCGCCAGCAGCACGCACTGCAAATTGCTCGCATGCCGGGCAAGCGCATCCAGCAAATTGCGCGTCCCGATCAGATTAACCTGGTAAAAGGCATTGGCATTGCCATGCCCCACAAAAGAAATAGCCGCCAAGTGAATCACGGCCTCCGGCTGCAAAGACCGCACATCCTGCTCTACGGCATCCGAATCGGTCAGATCGGCGCTTAATCCCGCGACCTCATGACCATGCTCTTCCAGTTTCCGCCGCACATATTGTCCGGTGAACCCGTCAAGCCCGGTAACCAGAACTCGCATATCAGAAGGAGAAATCCTGCTGGCTGCGCCGCAAGTCGGCCTCCACCATCATCTGGCACAACTGCTCCAGAGAGGTCTTCGGCTCCCAGCCAAGCTTGGCTTTGGCCTTGGCCGGATTGCCGATCAGCAGCTCCACTTCGGCCGGACGATAGAATTTCGGATTGATGCGCATCACTACCTTGCCCGTATCGGCATCAATCGCGGTTTCATTTTCCGCCGAACCCTTGAACTCCACCGAAATACCCGCCCCCTTGAACGCCATGCGCACGAAATCGCGAACCGTCTCGGTGCGATTGGTGGCCAACACAAAAGTATCCGGCTCATCCGCTTGCAGCATGCGCCACATACCCTCTACATATTCCTTGGCGAAGCCCCAGTCTCTTTTGGCATCCAGGTTGCCCAGTTCCAGCACATCCAGCTTGCCCTGTTTGATCTTGACCACACTATCGGTAATCTTGCGGGTCACGAACTCGAGCCCGCGCAACGGGCTTTCGTGATTGAACAAAATACCGCAGGCGCCGAAAATGCCATAACTTTCACGATAATTGATCGTCATCCAGTGCGCATAGAGCTTGGCCACGCCATAGGGGCTGCGCGGGTAGAAAGGGGTGTCTTCCATTTGAGGAATCGCCTGCACCTTGCCGAACATTTCCGACGTGCTGGCCTGATAAAAACGAATTTTCGGATTAACGATGCGAATCGCTTCCAGCAGATTGAGCGGACCGATACCGGTGATCTCTGCCGTAGTGACCGGCTGATCGAACGACACGCCGACAAAACTTTGCGCCGCAAGATTGTAAACTTCGGTCGCCCCGGTGCTTTGCAGCAGGCGGATGCTGGAGGAAATATCCGTGAGGTCATATTCCACCAGATGCAGGTTTGGATCCTGGTCGATACCTAGTTCCTGAATACGCCAGAAATTAACCGAACTGGTACGGCGATAAGTACCGTAAACAGCGTATCCCTTTTCCAACAGAAGTTGTGACAGATAGGCGCCGTCCTGGCCTGTTATACCCGTAACAACAGCTACTTTCTTTTGCATACCCATTCCTTCCAAAACCGCCCCGCCCGAAACAGTATTCAAATGCCCGAGCGCCATTATAGCGGGACAAATCGGGAAAACCGGACAACCCGGACAGCCCGGATAAAGAAAACCCACTAACCATTTAAATTAGTGGGATTATTTGGTGCCGCTTGTCGGATTCGAACTGACGACCTACCGCTTACAAGGCGGTTGCTCTACCAACTGAGCTAAAGCGGCAAGCCTTGGATTATCGCACTTTATCTATTTTTTTGCTCGCCCAGATTTTCTCTCCCATCCTTTGATTACGCTCTCCAGAGAGCGTAATCCGGCAACGCATGACGACGTAATTTTGGGACGGGTAAACAAAGCGCCTTCGCGGGCGGCTAACTCCTTCGGCAAAGCAAGGAGGTTCCGACCGGATTATCGGCACACTCGATCTTGCTGACCGAGTAGCCCTTATGTTCCAGCGTCTTGATCAAATAACTCTCCTTGAATACCAATTCAAACCAGCCATGCGTTCTGATTTGCCAGAGCGCCTCCCCCGCCGGATTGATTCCCCAATCGTAGGACAGATTCTCATTGATGGGCTCGCCGGTCAGAGCAAGCAGACCGCCTTCGGTAAGCAGCGCCGGAAGACTATCAAGCAGACTCAAGTGATCGTACGAATGATGGAAAGATTCGAAAAACAGCACACAATCGAAACGTCGCCCCCACTTGGGAGCATCGTCGAATTCCCCGCAGATAAATTCGATTTCCACTCCCAAAGCGGCGGCGCGCTGCTGAATCAATTCCCCATAACGTGAATTGATATCCAGCACTGTCACCTTGTATCCCATTTGCGCCAAAAAGAGAGAAAGGTTACCCCAGCCCGCCCCCATTTCAAGCACGGCAGCGCCCGGCGGCAGGGCAAGCGCGCGGATGATCGCGCCCATGCCCATAAGCTGCCTGGAGACAATGTTGTAATCCCGCGTGCAGTAGGGATAGGGGCTCAGCACATGGCTATCTATTTCGAACTCAAATTGCTCGTTCTGGACATGGTAATCACGTCCGGCCAGGTGTTTATATACGTCCCACCAGTGCTGTCGGTATTCATCGCTCCAGGGATCGCTAACCGTCGGCGGCATATCGAGCCAAAAGGTCGATAAAGCCTCAAGGAACTTGGTCTCGGATATCTTTCTGGCCTCCGCCGCATGCCGCAAGGCGGCGTCCAGCTTTCCCAACTCGGTGATAGCCCCCTGATGACTCATATTCTTTTGCACCATTCTTTTTGCCGCCCGAAAAACTGCCGAAAGTAAATTATGCCTCACGAACCAAAGCCCCCCGATGACCGCTCAAGAAAAGAATCGCCCCCCGCCAAGCCAACCAACGTCAACGCCGGAGTGCGCAAATATTGCCGTTCTTCATAACGCGGAAACTTTAACACTCTTTTTCTGCTTACCCTAATTCGGGGAGGTAATCGGGAGCGATTAAAACTGATGTGGGACTTGTAAAAATCGAGGCCTCTCTCCCCCTCTGCAAGGGGGAAGGAACTGTTAGCTCATCAGTCTCCATATACACAGCACCTTGAATCGCACCCGAGGCAAACCCCAGCATAGCCAAGGATTTGCTCATTGCGCTATACGACCATCCGTCATCCCCATACGCCATCGTCATTGACGATAGTGCGTACCGCCGTAAGCGTAACCACGCCCTCGCCCAGACTGCCGCCTGCCGGATTGAACACATCGAGAAAGAAGGTTTCATCGGGTTCCGATATGGCATCTCCAATGATTTCCACCGGGATCGCCGCCTGATTCTCGTTCGGATACAAAATCAGCGTACCGTTCACGGCGATGTAATCGCTCCCGGCAATTGCCGTGCCATCGCGGGTTGCATAATCCACACTCACCATCTGTTCAGCGGTGTCGCGCACCCCGGTGAACTGCACCAGGAAATAGGCGTAAACCGTACCGCCACTGCCTTCAGCGACCGATTTCTGCACCTGCTCTGGCGCGGTTGGCGCATTCGGATATTGGGCGCGAAGGCTTTGATCGATCCACTGTTGGTAACTGCTCACCCGCTGCCAGAATCCCTGCTCGCCGTAACTGCTGTTATTGCTCAGCGCGTCGATGTCGGAAACGCCATTGCCGCGCGAAAGGCTGGCGATATAACTGGCAATGCCGGCAATTTGCCCATTGACGAATGCCGGCCCGCCGCTATCTCCCGGCGAAATCATCCCCTCGTTCAACCCCAACCCCAGATCGGTGCGACCGATCAGCCCTCCCAAGGCATCCTGAAAAGCGAGGCCGTTATCAAAATCGGCCACCAGTTGAGTCCCTGCCGTCGGTGTCCAGGCCATCGTCGCACCGAGCAAGCTTTTGAGCGTCCCAGCATCGGCATCGAACTGATTGCCCGCCTTGAGTCGCAGAGGATCGCCGTTGTAGGAAGTCAAAATACCGGAATCCCCTGAGCCGGGAGTTCCATAACCGACCATGGTGAAACCCTGGCCGATTTCGTCATTACCGCGATAGAGACCGTAACGGTTCGCCGTGACCGGCGCGCTGCCTGACAACCACACCAGAGCCAGATCGTTATTGTTCTGGCCATCGTAGGTAGACAACGGCATAACACGGCTCGCGGCCAAGGTTTGAAAGCCCGCCGTGGTTTCGAAAGTTACGCTGGCATTGGATGCTGCACCGGCGGCAAACAAGTGAGCCGCCGTCAGAACCGCCCGGCCATCGTATAGCAACACACCCGTACCGTAGCTGGTGCCGCAGGACACTCGCACCACGCCGTCATAACCCTCGCCGGGATATGCGCGATTGCGGCTATCGGTATAGGACGTAACAGTGGTAACCATTGATTCCGGATCCGGTTATTCGAGAATGGGCCATTCTCTTGGAGAAGCCATGAATGGGCAATCGCCCCCGATTGCGATCAATGCAACACCGCCGACAATCCCGTGGCGAGAAGTGCGCCCTCCCGCGTCCATCCCGGCCATACATCGCATGGCCACTCCGCCTTGACGTACAAGTCGTGCAGAATGCCGAGCCATTGCCGCAGCGGGGTCGCTTCCAGCATCAACATCGCGGCTTGGCCATCGGCGTCACGAAAAATCAGGCTGACCGCCTGAGCGCTTGTTGCGATGTCCACCGACAGCGCCACCCATGCCGCGCTGCCTGCACCGGCCTGCACGGGAACTTGCGGCTTCAATTCCGCCCTGGCCACCTGCTGGGCGAAGCCCTGCAACGCCTCGGCATGATGAACATCGGCACTATTTCCCTCCAGTACCCGCAGCAACGCCGGCAACAGACGCTGAAGCAAACGTTGCGTCAGCCAGATAACGACCGGCACACCCGACGCGACTTCGCCGCACAGGCGAATGCGGTCTTCCGCCTCAATGTACTCGGTGGTGATGCGTTCCAGCTTCTTCACTGCTTTGCTTCCATGACACCGTCACATTCCACTGAACGACAGCGTATCCCCGTCCGCCAGGAACGACAAATCGAGCTCGTCGCCCTTGATGGGCAAAGGCGCCGCAGCCTTGGCATGGGCATCGGCAAGCTGCCCCAGGGCCTGCAAATGCTGCATGGACAGCAACTGGCCATAGGCAAGCAACAAAGCCCCGGATTGGCGCAACTCAAGAAAAGCCTCGTCGGAAAGGGCATTCAGGGCGGACTCATCTACCTGATATAACCCCTCGATCTTGCGTTCATTGCTCGCATCGAACTTATGGGTAATTTCCCAGGGACGTATGCAGCCGGATTTCTCCAGCACAGCACAGATAGCCGCCGTGCGCAGCCGGTCTTGTTCGACCTTGTTCAGAAAATCCAGCACCCCCCGGATTGCCGCCGTTGGCTGCCCCTGCTCATCGAACATCAATTCGCCACTGGGACCATCGATAACAAGGCCGCTCTCCTCGTCCACGCACATCACCATCTGTTCACCGCTGCGCACCAGCGCGAAAGGATAACCGCGCAGCGATGCCGGCACATATTGCCCGACCCAGCGACCATTCAAGGCAACATACAGATTCTTGCCCGGCTCCAGACCCAATACCGCCACCGGCACATAAGCCTCATTCTCCCGGACGAAGGCTATGGGCAACGACATAATCGCGATAGACAATTCGGACACCCCCAGCGGCGCAACCGCCTGGCCCTTGGCAAAAGCGTAGCTGACATAACGCTGCCAGCGTTTCTGTCCATGCCGTTCCGATGATAATGCTGCATATTGGGTCATGATTTACTCCTTGAATGATTTTTCCGTATTGACGCGGGACGGCATTATGCCCGCGATTGCCCTGTTTTCAATATCCGATGTTCGTGTGGCCTTCAAGCTGCATGAAGTCGAATTTACCGCGAATTCCTTGCTCATCCTCCTGATCGTCCGCACATTCAACCCCATCGCCACGCTCTCGGCCAACAGCGCAGGCCAGGCTTGCCAGTAGAGATCGTTGGCGATCCATGCCACGCTGGAGACCAGCAGCATCATGCGCATCCGGCGATTGTCCAGATAGAACAGCGCCAGCGTGGTGTTGATCACCGCAAAGGCGGGGAGCAGCGACACCCAGCCCTGCCAGGACAGCGCCGTCAGTGCCGCAAACAGCAGCACGAAGCCGAACGAAGCGATGTGCTTGTGCCGGAGATGCTCCAGCCAGCCGGAAAGCAACGTGCGCAAGGCAGTCGAACCCATGGTAAGCGCCGCCGTCCACGCGCCAAGCAGCAGATACATCCCCGACCACAACACCGCCCCGGCAGCCGACCAGCGACGAAATGCCCTGCCGCAGTGCAGCAGATAGGCGCGCCATTCTATCAGCACCCCCAGTCCACCGACCGCATAGGCCAGCCAGATCATCCCCATCGCCCCGGAGCTCATTCCTTAACCTGTTCCCGCAGCCCATCCAGAGCCCGCTCCAGATAGTCTGCACCTTGGGCGTTCAAGGCTTCGATCAATAGCTTGAGGTCTTCCGCGGCAGGACGGCTGTACTCCTCCATCAGGTACGCTCCATCGCTATTTGCGCCATGCCTTCCACCAAGCGATCAAGATCCTGAGCCTCCTCGAAGGATTTGAAGCGATAAACGCCCTTGGGAATGAAAGTTCGGTTGCCGCTCGGTAGCCGGTGGACTTCGTCATTGAAGCGCGCCCCCTCTGCCAGCAAGGCGGCAGAAGCCGAGAAGGTGATGAGGCGTTCCTTGCGGCGGCCGATGGTGCGCATAATCCTGCTCCTCCCAGAATCAGCGCTTGAGATCGCGGTAGAAGTTCTCGTGGGGGCCGATGGCTTCGAGGTACACCAACCGCACATCTTCTTCGATGGTGTAGCCCAACAAATAGAGTTGCCCCTGACTGCGGAACTTGTAGACATACAAGTCGGCAAGATCACCTTTCTTTCGTTCACCGATCAAAGGCTGATTGCCAACTTCGGCAACAGCGGCATCGACATCTGCCACCAGATTGTTATGCAGTTTCTTGTACTGACGGGCAAACCGCCTCGTCTGCTGGATGCTATAGCTCACACCCGGCGCATGCGGGACACAAAAGGCGTTGCCTGATCCCGAGGTTCACGCATCGAGGCCAATGCCTCCGCCACAAAACTCACCGGCAAATCAGGATTGTCCAGGGCCGCCCGTCCCACGGTTGCCCAATATTCGATTTGCCCCGCAATAGTGCGATGCTCCACCTGCGCCTCTGCGCGTGCCTGCTCATACAACGCATCGTCAATCCTGACTGGCATACCCATTTCGATCCTCCAATCTCGCTCGCTACAAAAGTAGCAACATTGTAGGCGCAACGGACTGAACATGGCAACCACCATCGGGAACCGAAAAGGCAACAGCGCCCCCTTTGATTCGGATGTCTCGCTCCCGTTTCAGATCAAAGCTTCGAGCCCCTTGCGCTCCAGCAGGTTGAGCAACTTCTGCGATGGGCCGCTCGGGTGTTTGTCGCCCAACTCCCACTGCCGCACGGCCGATGGGCTGGTGTTGAGCAGTGAAGCCAGCACGGTTTGGCTCAACTGATAGCGATCCCGCAGGGAGCGGATTTTCTCGCTGTCGTACTCGGGGATCGGGTCCAGGCACAGGGCATCATACTTACGCATCTTGCGCTGGTCGATGAAGCCCAGGCGATGCAAATCCGCCGCCGTCCCGTGTACGGCCTCCAAAATTCGGCTTTTGGCCTTAGTCTTTGCGGTCATGGCAAATCTCCTGTAATGAACCATCCTCTATTTCGGCATCGAGTTCCTTGCCTGTCCGGGACAGCAAGTCCTGCGCAAGGGCTTGGAGTGCTTCCTTTTCTTCGGCACTGATGTTGGCCCGTTCGTTCTTTTCAAAGCCGAACACGAAGAACCAGCGGTTGCCTTTGTTGGTCGCCACCAGCGTCCGGGCACCACCGCGCTTGCCCCGGCCGGCCAAGCCAACCCGCTTCTTGACCACACCACCGCCGAGATCGGCGTCGATCAACCCCTGAATCATCTCGCGAACAGCAGCACACAGCGCATCGTCGGTGAGCTCTGTCTTGCGCATCCAGCGGTAAAAGTAGCGGGTTTTGAAGACTCGATTCATTGGTCAACTATAACACTTGGTGACATACATTGAAAGCTGCCCCGGAAACGCAAAGAACCCCCGATACCACCACCATCGAGCAGTGAAATCGGGGGTTCTTCGTTTCAATTTGTCGCAGCCTAACATCCCGCCCCTCGCCATTTGTCGAAGCTGCGCGTGCCGGCGCAGGCGTGCCAGAGAATCGTCAGGCGATCTGCAACGCCTTCAGCACCGGCAACTGTTTCTCGGCGAAGGCGGTGGCTTGGGCGGAGAGTTCGGCGAGGTTCCTTCCTCGGTCTCCAGCGTCTTGCCGTCCTTGACCAGTTTCTGGCCTTGCGCCGACAGGATCTGCCACACGAACTGCGCCCATTCGGCGGGCTGTTTCTTGCCTTGGCCCATAGCCAGCAGGAACAATTGCTGGATGCGCCCGACCACGATGCCGCCGCCGGACACCGGACTGGCGAGGTAGCCCAGCTCGTTGCTGCCGCGCGATTTGTCCATCAGGTGGGTGTTGAGGCGTTCACGGTACAGAAGAATATAAACAGTAGACGCGCGGCGAGACGCGGTTAGCCGACCGCAGTCGTGTCGAGTGGAACCGACCGGTCGTAGAGCGTTTCGGGGGCAATATCCAGATCACCCGGCCAGCACACGGTGTCGAGCGCGACGAATGCCTGCTTGAATAGCGCGACATCTTGAAGCGACGTAAATACACCTCTGTTCAAATACGGCCTCGCATCGAACAAGCGATGGTCGCCAGTGTTGAACCAGAGTTCCAGGGAGAAGTCTTCCCGGGGCACAACGCGCGTCACGGATTCCAATTTACCTCCTAGCGCAAAGGTTCGATTGCAAATGGCTTCTCGCCGTTGACGGCAAGTTCCCAATCGGCCAACAGCGACTCTCGATGGATTTCGATCCACGCTTGAACCAGTCGGGCCTTGGCGACCGGAATCTCCCCTGCCAGAACTGATCCATCCAGAATCGAAAAAGAAGCATCCTGGCCTTGATATTTCGCATGAATGTGAGGCAACTTATGTCTCTCGTCATCATAGTAGTAAAGACTGATGATGATGCCGTAAAACATGCTTATGGTAGGCATGAACGCGCTCCGCGAGATAGCTGGTCAAATTGTAGCGTACTTTAAATCGCAAAGGGGCCAGCCCCCTGAAGATGACTTTTCGGGGGGCATTCATAAACCATCCTCTATTTCGTGCCGGCGCAGGCGAACCACCGCATCACTGGCGCTACCGCATCAAGCGATCTGTAGCGCCTTCAACACCGGCAACTGTTTCTCGGCAAAGGCGGTGGCCTGGGCGGTCAGCTCGGCGAGGTTGTCTTCCGGCATCTCTAGCGTCTTGCCGTCCTTGACCAGCTTCTGGCCTTGCGCCGACAGGATCTGCCACACGAACTGCGCCCATTCGGCGGGCTGTTTCTTGCCTTGGCCGATGGCCAGCAGGAACAATTGCTGGATGCGCCCGACCATGATGCCGCCGCCGGTCACCGGGCTGGCGAGAATCGCAGCTTGCCGAATATAGGCCAATGAGCTACATTCGCCACATGGATTTCGAATGGGATGAAGCCAAAAGCGAAGCGTGCTTTCAGGAGCGCGGGTTCGATTTTGCCTATGCTGCCAGAGCGTTCTTCGATCCGGATCGCCTTATCCAAGCCGATACCCGGCACAGCTACGGCGAAGAGCGTTACCAGCTGATGGGCAAGATCGAACTGCGCTTATTCGTGGTGATCTACACCCCCAGACATGACGCCATGCGCATCATCTCGGCACGCAAAGCCAACCAACGAGAGGTCAAGCACTATGAAGACAGTACGCGTGACAATTAATCCAGCCGTCCCAGGCTCTCTGGCGCAAGGCCGCATCGACCCTGCTCGCGTGGATGCGACCAGCGAGAAAGACATTGCCTTGCAGCAAACCGCCGACGAAGCCGAGGCCATGCAAGACGCCGCCAAGTTTGCGCGCAGAGTCCGCAAACGTCTGGGATTGAGCCAAGCCGAATTTTCCGAGCGCATCAATGTCTCTCTCGACACCATCCGCAATTGGGAACAAGGCAAACGCCGCCCCACAGGCGCCGCCAAAGCGCTGCTCAAGATACTGGACAAGGCCCCGGAGGCAGCCCTCGCAGCCCTTCATTGAAACAACGGGGGAATGCAGTCAATGGGCCAGACCCCATCGATTCTATAATTCATCACATGGGCGTTGAGGCGTTCGGTGTGCTTCTTTTTGATGATTACGGCAGCACCCGCCCTGCCAGCTCCCTGATCTCCGCCTCACCTAGCGAACCCTTGCTCGCCACCAGCCACAAGTCATACCCACTGATACGACGCTTCCCGGCGATAGTCTGAAATCCGGCGGCTTGAAGCGCCGCTGTCAGAGACTTCAGCGTGAAGCCCACCTTGTGCGCCATGTAGTGATGTCCGGCAGCCAGCGCCGCACCATGACCGTAGAGGATGTCCAGTGGCGTAATCGGCCCGGCTTGGGATTGGTAGGCCGCTTCGGTCAGCTTGTCGTCTGCCACCAGCGCGCACACCGCCTGCAAGTCTGGGCAGGTGATGACCAGAAAACCATTGAACTTCAACACGCGCCGGAACTCCTTTAGTACCAGCGGCACTTCGTGTGCGTAGACGTGCTCGATGTTATGCGCGGAGTAGACGGCATCGACGCTTTCGTCCTGGACTGTCGCCATGTCCAGCATCGACCCGACGATGTCCGGTTCGTTGGCCGGATCGATGTCGAAGCGGATTTCCTGCCAATCGCCGCCTTGGAAGGCAACCGGGAGTTTTGCGCCATTCTGGCGATGGCCCGGGCCGACGTGGAGGATGGTCCTTGCGTTCATGGCTTTGTCTCTTTCTTCGGCCTCGATCTTGCGGTAGAGGTCGATCAGGGTGTCTTCAAGTTGGCGGGTGAAACCGGCTACATCCATCAGGGGCGAGGTGCGCATCTTTTCTCGCAGCGTCTGGCGCACTTGGCTCAGTCGCGCACGGTCATTGGCCAGTTCGACGGCGATGCGCACATAGTCATCGGCATCCTTCGCCGCCAGTTCCGGCAGGCCGATGGCGGAAAGGATGGCAAAAGTCTGCCGGCTCACCACCCGGCTTTGCGGCAAGGTCACGACCGGCACACCCATCCACAGCGCCTCGCAACTGGTCAGCCCGCCGGTGAAGGGGAACGGGTCGAGCGCAATGTCCAGCCCGGCATACTCATTGAGCAGATCGACATGAAAGGACGGGCCGCGCAGTTCGATGCGTTCAGCGGCGATGCCGCGCTGCACGAAAGCAGCGGTAACCGATAGGCGTAGCGCATCGTCGTTGAAGGTGCGCCATTTGAGGATGAGACGGGAATCGGGTACGGCCTGCAGTATCCGCGCCCAGAGATCAAATACACCCGCATTGAGCTTGCCCGTGTTATTGAAGCAGCCGAATGTGATGTAACCATTCTTGAGGCAAGGCAGTGATGCGACCTCGGCTGATGCCCACGGCACTGGCTGGTAGCAGAAGCGCCCTGCCGGCAGCCGAATGATGATTTCGACGAACTGCGCTTCGCAGCCGAAAGGCGCATGCCAGTCATCCAGCAGCACGGCATCCATGTATGGCAAACCGGTAGAAGCGAAGTAGCCGAGCCATGAAACCAGCACCGGCGCCGGACGCTGGGCGAAGACCGTCAGGCGCGATCCCGCGGTATGGCCGGACAAGTCGATTAAGACATCAATCGCATCCTGACGGATCAGATCGGCCAATTCAGCATCGCTGGCCTTGGTTACATCGCGGAAGATGGTGACTTTGCGTATCGCGTCCGTTACCCAATCGTTGACGTTTCCCGCACTGTAGGCAAAGACCGTCAGGCGGTTGGCCGAGTGCGCCATCAGCACATCTTTTAAAAAGAGGCCAACGGTATGCTGGCAGAGGTCCGCAGAAACATAGCCTATGCGAAGGGGGCGACCCGCCAGCGTAGAAAGCGGCGGACGAGGACGATAACCACCGGCTTGAGCGATGGCCCAATCGCCCCATGCGCGGGCGTAATGAAGGCGCTCCTCGTCAGCAACCGACGGATCATACTCATGACTGACAAGAACATTGCGGCGAATGACTGGATGGTCGGGCACTTGTTCCAGCAGTTCGGCATACAGTCGCCGGGATTCGGCGTGATTGCCGCTATCGCGCGCAATGTTGGCGAGACTGGTCAACGCCCCCAAATTCTTCGGGGCCAGTGCGCGGATATGCTCGAAGCATTGCCGAGCATCCGTAAGGTAACCAAAGTTCAGAAGCAGAGTACCGACATCAGAATACGCGCCGACATTATCGCCGTGGGTTTCAATAATCTGCCGGCAGATATCGCGCATCTCTTCAAAACGGCCCGCATGCGCGTAAACCTGAGCTTGTTGGAGCAGAGAAGAATGAGATAGATGCATATATTCAGATGAGCCGCCCAACAGCGGAACGCGCTGCCGCAATACAGAAGGCAAGCCCCATTCCGCCAATGCTAAAGGCGAACCACAGCATCACTGGCACTACCGCATCAGGCGATCTGCAGCGCCTGCAATACCGGCAACTGCTTCTCGGCGAAGGTTTGCGCCTGTGCCGTCAATTCTGCCAAATTCTCTTCGGCGGTCTCCAGCGTCTTGCCGTCCTTGAGCAGCTTCTGGCCTTGTTCAGATAAAATCTGCCACACAAACTGCGCCCATTCGACGGGCTGTTTCTTGCCCTGGCTCATGGCCAGCAGGAACAACTGCTGGAAACGGCCGACCATGATGCCGCCGCCGGTGACCGGGCTGGCGAGGTAGCTCAGCTCGGTGCTGCCGCGCGACTTGTTCATCAGGTGGGCGTTGAGGCGCTCGGCGTGCTTCTTCGCCTTCGCGATCACCGCATCGTCCTGTACGGCGAGCAGATGTCCGCCGCCTGTCAGCACCATCAACGCCTGCAACAGATGAGCAAAGTTAATCCCATTGTCCATTAACGCCAGCTCGATCTGGCCGATGGTTCTCGGTTTGTGGTCGGACAACAAGTCGAGAACAGGGTTGTATACCGCCTCACCCATCGTGGCTTCACCGAGACTACCGCTGACCTTCAATGAAACGTCTTGGCGATGGCTGACGAGCATCAGCCTGCATGCACGTAGCGCCTCCGCCTGTTCCAATGGGTTGAGCCTGCGCGCCCCCTTGACCCAGTAGTCGCGGCGGAACTGCTGGTTGACCATGAAGTCGCGCACCGACTCGCGGAACATCGCATCGGGGATTTCCTTCAAAAAGGCCTGCTGCTCGGCAGTGAGATTGATCGCATCGATGTGGTCGAGATAATGGGCGGAGCAGGCAAAGCCCACCTTGGCCGGCTCCAGACAGTCGGCCATGGTGGCGAAGTGCATCGGATGCCAGTCGCGGTTGAAATATTCGTGCGCCAGATAGTGGCGATTCTGCTCCTTGATCTTGGTGATGCGCTCGGCGATCTGCGGATTGGCGCGGGCGTAGAGCGGGTTGGTCGCCAGCAGTTTTTCGGCAAAATCGATTGCGCCGCTGACCCGGCTGACGATACCGTGACCTTCCACGCCGACTACCTCGGCATGTTCGGTCATCAAATGGCGCATCGGCGCAAAGGCAGCCCAGCCCGGCTGAGTGTTGTAGCTGACGTACAGCACACCACCGACCTTCAACTTGCGGCGGACAAAATCAACGATCACGGCGCGATTTTCGTCCGAAATCCAGCTCCAGATGCCGTGCAGGCCGATGTAATCGAATTCCGGCAGATCGGCACGATTGGCGAAATCGGCAAAAGCGTCGTCATAGAGCTTGGCCCCAGTGTCGGAAGCCTCCGCCAGCTCACGGGCAAAGCCCGCCTGCGAGGGATTGAAATCGGTGCCGTGCCATTGCGTCACCGAAGCGGCAGCGTGGATGTTGGCGCTCAACCCCTGGCCGAAGCCCAGTTCGCAGGCCGTCCCAAACTCCGGACACACCAGACCTGCATGCAAAAACGCCAGCTTGACCCGCAACGGGTTGAGTTCCTGATAATAGCCATAGGTATAGCCGATGTCGGCCACGTAGCCGGCGGTCCAGTCTGACATGCTGTTCTCCCTGATAGTCGGTGCAACGATAGTGGTTTTGTCTAAAGGGGCTGAGTGCCAACCCGCTTAGACAAAACCCCGCCCCTTGTGAGGGACGGGGTTCTGATTTATTGCTGCACCCCCGATGTTCCGGGGGCTCTCCGGTGAGGGAGATTAGGCCAGCAACAGCGTTGCAACTGCACCGTTGTTGAACGAAGCGGTGCTCAGATCGACCAGACCGGTCAACTGAACAACGATGTCGGTGGCGTTCACGAAGCTAGCAGCTGCGGAACGATCCTCAACCACGTAGGTGTTGCCACCAAACTGGAACCAAGACAATGCAGCGTTGACGTTGCCCGCACCTACGGCCGCCAAGTTTGCGTAGTCCTGGAACACCGCGGTGCCACCCAGGGTCAGGGCTGTCGTCGCAAATGTCTCTGCACCCAGCGCCACGAACGAAATCGTATCACCGGCTGTAGCATCGGTAATGGTCGAATACACGTTCGCGTTCGCGCCGGCTGTCTGGATCACGAAAGTATCCGCACCTGCACCGCCGGTCAGTTGAGTCAAACCGGCGTTGATTGTCAACGTATCGGCACCTGCACCACCGACGAGGACATCCGCCACAGTACCAGTTGATGCGGTCAGCGCGTCAGCACCGGAACCGCCCGTAATGGTGCATGCCACAGTACCTGCCGCAGTGACCGTCAACGCACCCGTCATGGTCGAAGCGTTGATTGCGGTGACGGCTGTATTGCCGGTATTGGTCAAGGTCAGGTCGTTGCCGCCGGACACGTTAATGGCCGTCGCGCTCGTCGCTACCAGAGTCAGCGTGTTGACGTTTGCGGTTGGGGCCGCGCCCGTCTCGGTGTCAGTCGAGCTGATATTGATAGTCTCGATGCTCGCCGCCGTCACCGTGCCAGCCGTCAGGTTAGCCGCGGAATTCAGGGCGATATTGAACACGTCGGTCGTCGGCGCCGTAAACGCGGTGTTGGTCACCGCATATGCACCTGTACCAACAGCGCTGCTTGTCAACGTCAGCGTACCACCAGTTGTAACGCCGGAGATCGTCAACACGCCGGCATTAGCTTCGCCGCCGGTCGTGACCGAGTTATATGGACCCAGCACGTCGACCTTGACGGTCTGCGCACCAGTACCACCGGTCAATTCCACCGTTTCGAAGCCCGTCACCAGGGCGGCAAACGCAGCGGAGCCAGATGCGGTCACTGCGTCAGCAGCCACCATCACCAGCGTGTCGGTGCCCAGACCGCCGGCAATAGCACCCGTCACTGCCGTCGTACCGCTCGCCAGTGTCAGCTTGTCGTTGCCTGCGCCCAGGTCGATTGCCTTGGTCGGAGCAACTGCGGAAGTCGTCACGTTATCCACGCCAGCGCCGCCCGTGTAGGTTGCCTTGGTTGCATCGATAGTGAAGGTATTTGTACCTGTCGAAGCGGATGTATCCACGCCAGTCACGGTCGCGCCGCTTGCAACCAATGTCACACCCGCCGCACCGGAAACAGTCACCGTCTTCAGTGCGCCCAATGTGGAGCCAGTCAGATCAGCAGCGTTAGTACCAGCAACGGTCAGTGCAGTCACACCACCGGCTGTCAGGTTAACAGCCGAATCCGCAGTGGCCGTTGTGACGTTCAACGCGGTATATGTTGCGCCCAGATTCACAGCCGCAGCAGTAGTCACATTGTTCAGTGTCAGCCCCATGGTTGTTGCCGCAGTATTGGTAACCGTCACCGCACCAGCAGCGCCGTCACTGTTGGACAGGCTCAGGGATGTCAATGCACTGGAAGTGATAGCCGCAGTGTTATAACCATCCAGAGTAACGGTTGCGATAGTATCTGTAGCACCGGCTGCATCAGCAATCGTGACCGCACCGCCAACAACACCGGCAACGCCTGTCACGGCAGCAACAGCAGCAACACCGTCAACCTTCGAAGCGACCGTTGCAGTAGTGACAGCAACACCCGTATCTGCCAAATCAGCCACAGGACCAGCAACCGTGCTTGTGAAAACCACGGAATCGGTAGCTGCGCCAGTGACGGCAGCAGAAGTCCAGCCGGTGAAAGAGCCAGAGTAAGTGCCCAGAGTCGAATTACCTTGAGTCGCACCAGCAGTCAAGTTAGCGAAGGCTGCCGCAGCTTGTGCGGCTGTTACAGCACCTGCTGCGGTAAACGTCAAACCACCAAGAATAATGGTTTCACCAACAGTCAGAGCACCAAACTGCACAGTATTGGTCTCAGTCACCGCAGCCACAGCAGTCACCGCATTCACTGCTGTCACTGCTGCGCTCTGGTTCACGGTCACTGCTGTCGTAGTTGTACCGCCAGTCACGGCCACAGCACCTTGAGTACGCGTACCAGCCGCACCGTCCGCAGCGGCAGCGGTCGAGGCACCAAATGCGGTTTCTGTGACGGAGACAGTGGTGCCGCCCTTCACGGTGATCGCACCCAGTGTATCGGTCGTCCCCGCCACATAGTTTGCACCGGTCTTAGCGACAGTGATTACGCCAGAAGGCAAGTCGGTTGCAGCACCGCCATTGCCCACCGTGAGTGTACCAGTCGTTGCGCCGGAGGAAGTCACGGAAACGGTCGTACCGCCGTCGATTGCGATTGCGTTAGCAGCTTGAGCGGTATCGGTCACCGTAACGGCACCCGCATTTACTGTCGTCCCGCCGATCGTAATACCGGCGCTGCCAGTACCGGCAGTCACAGTAACAGCAGCACCGCCGTCAATGGTGAGTGCGCCAGTTACGCCGGATGCCGTAATCGCAGTAGTCGTAGCGGCAGTCAGCGCCGTTGCAGCACCCTGAGTGACAGTCATCGATGTCAAGCCAGTCCATGCCGTTGTGTCCAGTGTCAATGCACCAGCCGAACGAGCAGTCACTGCTTCAACGTTTGTTACAGTGTTGCCCAGCGTCGTATTGTTAAATCCGCCGGCCACGTCCTGCAACGACAAAGTATCAGTACCGGCGCCACCATCGATCGAATCCAGCGCAGTCCAAGTTGTATCGGTTGCAACAATTGCATTGTTGCCCGTATCGCCAACAATAGCATCCACACCGGTAGTGAGCGTGAAGGTCGCGCCAGAAGTAGCACCCGCAGCCACAGCGGCAGTGATCGCAGCAGCAGCACCTGCTTGCGCAGTAGTCAATGTCGCTGCAACGTCGGTAACCGTTGCCAGCCAGGTGCGTGCGCTTGCAGCAGCAGCCGTGCCGGAGTAACCGATGATTTCAGCGGACAGGTCCAGATTGGTCGTGAAGGTAGTCGATGCTGCCAGCTTGTTGGCGATGGCAGTCGCGTCGGTGCCTTGCGCGCTGTATGTCAGCTGCAGTGCGATTTGCGCGAAAGTTTGCAGGCCGTTGGTCAGTTGACCGGCCCAGTAGATCAGACCTGCCGGCTCAGCATTGCGAGCGAACAGATTCAGGTACAGGTTGTCGATGATCTGCGCGTTGGACTGACCAGCATACAGAGCTGCGTATTCGGCAGAGCCGCTGAAACCGGCAGCGATAGTGGTGAGTTGAGCCTGGGTTGCCAGCACGGTCGGGCCGCCTGTCAATGCATCCAGTTGTGCTTCCCAGTGTGCCAGGCCGATCGGATCGGCAGGACGATTGAAGTAAGCTACATAGAGTCGTTGTACTGCATCGGCATTCACGCCCATATTATTCTCCTGATGATTGAACAAAAGTACTGCATAAAGTTACGCTTTGCCGCATGGCATATACCATCCACACAACCCAGTAACGGCTTTAGCGGGGGCATCTTCTCAGAAGACAAGATGGTATCGCGTGACAGCCGTCACAATTTTGCATTTTTCTGGGGAAGTATGGCGTTTTTTACGAAAAACCTGCGCCAGCGGGGATTGTGGGGGATTGCTGCGGCTAAAGCAAGCGACGGGGCGGGGGGGCGGGGCTAATTTGTTCTCAAAGAAATTATGTTTAAAAACAACAAATGTAGGGTGGGCACGTTTTTGCCTCGCAGAGGTTCTTGCACCCTCTGGGTGTGCCCACGCGGACGCCAAACCGCGTGGGCAGACGATAAAGCCGTCAGCCCACCCTACGATTTTTTCGAGAACAAATTTACCCTGCCGGGGGGGCATCGCGGCTAAAGCCGCTCCTACGACATCCGGCGCATTACGGCTGCGCCTAATGATGCCCTACGCGAGCCGGGGTTGGTGCTGGAGCGGATCGCGGGCTAACTTCCGCGACTGGTGCAGCACTGACAATACGCTGATGCGCTTTACCGTCAGGCGATAATCAGGATATACGGATATTTCGGCATAACCAGCTCGCGCGTTCCGGCTTCTCGCCCCGGCTTGCCAAGTAATGGGTTTACCTCCAGTTGCTGGGCCGTTTTCAGGATAGCCTCAGCGACATTCATCGCGACTTTTGGATTGTTCTATTTCAATCCATTCTTCGATTCCCGCGATGTCGCGGAAAGCCTTGCGGGTAAACTCAAGCCGCCTTTTTACGCTCATGGCGCGCCTTCTCAAGTTGCGCCCAAAATTCCGCCTTGTCGTGAACTCGGCCAGCCTTTTCGTCCGCCAATCCCTCGCGCACTTGCTTTAAAAACCATTCTTCGTAGTCCAGACACTCTGTGATAGCTTGCTTTGCCAAGGCTTCCGGTGTGCGCCGCGAGGATGCAGCGATCTTTTCCAGTCGCTTGATGACTGATTGCGGCAGGTTGATAGTAGCTGTCATGGCGATGCCCCCCCGAGGTTTGTTACGAGCTGCCGATTCTACGCCAAACAGTTGAGCAAGAAAATTCATCAACCCGCGTAAGGCGCGCACTGGGCGTCAACATCCAGGGGGGGGCAGAACCTCTGCGAGGCAAGCGCAGCGGTGCGTGGGGGGACGCATAGCGGCTTTACCAACCACGGCCTACCCCTTGCGGGTGCTTTGCGCCGTATGTGTATCCGAAAACATCCGGCGCATTACGGCTGCGCCTAATGACGCCCTTGTATCTTTCTCTCCGTGGTGGTTAGCGGCGGCTGTACTCTGCCATCAGGCACGCTCCATCGCTATCCGCGCCATGCCTTCCACCAGACAATCGAGATCCTGGCGATTGGCTTCCTCGAATGATTTGAAGCGATAGACGCCCTTGGGAATGAAGGTCTGGTTGCCGGTCGGCAGCCGGTGGATTTCGTCGTTGAAACGCGCGCCCTCCGCCAGCAAAGCGGCAGATGCCGAAAAGGTGATGGGGTGTTCTTTACGGTGGCCGACGGTGCGCATAACGCCATTCTCCCAAATCAATCACAAAATGCTGCTTTGCAACTCAACGACAAATCTGCCGTGAAATCTATCACGAAAAACGGATACCCCTGTGGAGCGGCTTTAGCCGCGATAGACACACTAAAACTCCACACTACCTTCGCGGCTGAAGCCGCTCCTACGAAAACCACCGCGCCCTGTGGGAGCGGCTTTAGTTCATGTGGGTCGAGTTAGACCGCAGGGCGTAACCCGACATGATGCCAGGTGATTTAACAAGATGTGACCCTGCCCCCAAGATGCTTTGTATTGGCGCTTATTCAGAAAGAATTGCGCCCCCCGATTATTCATTCCCTCGTAACTCCCCTCGAATAACGCGCACTTCCGTCTGCGCGGGCACATTCAGCCAAACGCGATCTGCCGTCAGCACAGGTAATTGCTTGACAATGCCCAATGCCAGGCACGCCCGATCACCCAGCGACAAACCAAAAGCCCTGCCGACTGCTCGCAGCTCCCCCGTGATAAATGCCTGGGCCTCATCGTAACCAACCACCTCTAACTCCAAGCCGGACAAGGTTTCACGAATAATCGCGGGGGGCATGCTGCGGTCAACCAGCTTACTCACTAACTCTGCGTAATTCACGCTGGAAATAATCCCCGAAGCCGTTTCCAAAACAGGTAAAACCAACTCCGCCCCGGCTTCCTCAAACAGAAAGGCCAGCACCGCCGAAGTATCCAGCACCACCTTACTCATCAGCCGCCGCCTGCCGCCGCTCACCGATTAACTCATCCACCACAGAACCGGATGCGGTTGCATAACGCTTAACCAAATCGACAGCATGTTGCAGCCGCTGCTTGCGGGTGGCAATGCGTAGCTCATGAGCATCATCCGACCAAGTCAACAACACCTGATCCCCGATGCTAATGCCCATTTTCTGACGCATCTCTGCCGGAATGACAATACGCCCGCCTTGAGATACTTGAACCGATATGGGTGACATAAAAAACCTCCGTGCCATTTTTAAAAGCAAGCAGCAGTTTACGTCCGCAGCTAAACAAAAACAAACAGTTAATGTATATCGATACATTCGATATTTTTTTAGAATCAATCGAGTACGACCCTCATGACACGCCCCTGGCAGAGCCGGGCGAGCCGGAATCAAATGTAGGTCGGGCTCTGCGTGTGTTGTTGGGGCTTTAGCCCCTTACAACCACGGCGTACTCCTTGCGGGTGCATTGCGCCGTATGAATATCCGAAAACACCCGGCGCATTACGGCTGCGCCTAATGCGCGACGCGAGCTGATCCGCCCTTCGATACCTCAGGGCGAACGGTGTAATGAATTATGGAGTACTCGACAGCAGCCCATTCACCTGCATAAAGTATCCGGGCGGCTACGATGCGCATCATGTACACCATCAACAAAACCAACGAGTTTTCAGATTGGCTGTCAGCATTACGCGACGTTCGCGCTCGTGCCCGTATTGTTAACCGCATCAAAAGCGCGGAGCAAGGCAGCTTCGGCGATTGCGAGCCCGTCGGGGATGGCATTAGCGAAATGCGTATTCATATCGGCGCGAGCCATACGCAAGCAACTTGATGAGGAGTGAATCATGACAAAGAAAACCTCCAAAAAAATCACCGTCACCCGATTCGGTGCCGCCGATTACCTCGACAGCGAAGAAATGATTGCCGAATATTTGGCCGCCGCATTGGAAGACGACAACCCGGATGCTTTCCTCTCCGCCCTCGGTGATGTCGCCAAAGCGCGCGGCATGGCGAAGATCGCCAAGGATGCGGGATTGAGCCGCGAGAGTTTGTATAAAGCCCTCGCGCCGGGTGCGAAGCCGCGTTATGAAACGGTGCGGAAACTGATGAATGCAATTGGGGTGAAGATGACGGCGCAGAGTGCAGCGCGTGTTTGAAGGGTGAACATACGGCGCAATGCCCGTTGGTGACCTCGCAGAGGTTCTTGCACTCTCGGGTGTTGCGCCCTATCAAGCTGAACCGCTTAACCCGCGTAAGGCGCACACCTACAAGTGCTTGGCCTATGCGTGAGCGTGATTTTCCGGCTCGACCGACAGCCGCATTCCAACAAACTTCAACACCGCCAGCAATGTCTTCAAGGTCGGGTTGCCCTTCGGAGATAGCGAGCGATAAAGCGCTTCGCGGCTGATACCGGCCTGCGCGGCAACCGCCCCCAAGCCACCGTATGCCTCGGCCACATCGCGCAGAGCCAACAGCCCAGCCGCCCGATTATCGGGATCATCCAGCTCTTCCAGCGCAGCCTTCAGATACTCGATGGCAAACTGCCGATCAGCACGCAATTCCTTGATGGTTTCCTCGGTGTGAGACACCGAACCATGCAATTTCTTTTTCATGATTTTCTCCGTTTCCAGTCCGCCCAATATGCCTTGGCACATGCAATGTCGGCCTGCTGCGATCCTTTGTCACCACCGCACAACAAGATCACCAGCTCCTGTCCATGTTTTCCGTAATACACACGGTAACCAGCACCAACATCCACCCGCAGTTCCGAAACACCCTCGCCCACCGGTTTGCAATCACCGAAATTGCCCACAGATACGCGCCGCAACCGAACCTCGATTTGCGCCCTCGCCCGCGCGTCTCGCAAGCTGCGCAACCACTCCGTAAGGGGAATGCTTCCATCTTCAAGCTGATAGCGGCGCAATTCAATCATGGCTCAGTGTAGCTTATAAACAACTCACAAACAAGAACAGCCCGCGTAAGGCGCGCACCGCAGGGTGCCAACACCCGGAGGGGCAAGAACCTCTGCAAGGTAAACCCAGCGGTGCGGTTGTCGCAATAGCGGCTTTACAACCACGGCCTACCCCTTGCGGGTGCATTGCGCCGTATGAATATCCGAAAACATCCGGCGCATTGCGGCTGCGCCTAATGCGCCCTACGTGAGCTTACGCTGGCTCTTGATTTGAGGGTTCGGCTTTATTTTCCCGCCCAAATACCGCTGGCAGGTTGCGTGCGCCATGCAGGATCCGTTCGATACGCACAGTGCCGTCGAGCACTCGGAAGAAAATCACATAACGCCCCAATGCCGCCATGCGCAGGTCGTGGGCCAGATCCTCGCGGCTGGCATAGCCCAGCGGGGTGAGACCGATCTGGTGGCACTGATCGACGAGCCCGGTAACGAAAAGCCGGGCGTTGGCCCGGCTATCCTTGGCGATGTAATCGCCGATGTCGAGAAGGTCTTGCCTGGACTTCGGCGAGAACGCGACTTTCACGATTATGCCGGTCGCTTGGCGCGGGACTTGCGGGCGGGTTTGCCGACGGGGGCGGCGTAGCGGGTCGTGAGTTCGGCAAACACGTCTTCGGCCGCAATGGCCGGGCCGCTGTCTATGCCTTCCTGGATCGCTGTGCGCAAATCGGCATTCAGTCGATTCAGCATCGACTCATAGACCTCGGGAGAAAGCAGGTAGGCAGCCGGTCGGTTGTGGTTGAGCACGGCCACGGGTTCGGCGCCAGCTTGTTCGAGCACGGCCGACGGGCTGCGTTTCAGTTCGGTGATGCTGACCGAGCGGGTGGCAAGAACTTGTTCCATGGCAGCCTCGATTCACTCCAAATAAGGTATCTTATTGTGGTCGTATTTCGGGGGTGGTGCAAGCAGCAAGTAAGGCGTCGAAGTCTGTCCTGAGCATGGCCGAAGGGCGACGCGCATTGCCCCGCATGAATATCCGAAAAACATCCGGCGCATTACGGCTGCGCTTAATGCGCGACGCGAGCCGGGAGGGCTCCCTTCTCCCGCCAGCGGGAGAGGGGATCAGTGCTTTGATATATTCACTGGACGGAGCGACTAATGCAGGTGGGGTTGATCTTATAAATACTTCCACATTAGTTTGAATCGCACCTGCGCGCCCGAGCGGCGGCGTCAGTTTTTAGTCCAGACCGCCATGCCGCCAGCCAGGCGCTGGTTGTCGATGCGGCCCTGGAAGAGATAGGCCGCGTTGCCGCTTGCGGGATCGACTGCGCCGCCGACGGCCATGTTGGTCGGGCTGGCAAACTGGCTGTCGCCGATCAAGCGACCGTCGCGCAGGACGCTGCCTTGCGACTGGAACTTGAAGCGTTCGTTTTGCTGGCTCACCAAGTCGAAGCCGGTGGCGAAGGTCGATTTGGCGAAGTCCAGTTGGAGCCGCGCATTTTCCATCCCCGCAGACGCAAGCAGGCCGCTGGACTCGTTAAGAATATAGGCATCCCCCTGCGCAAGCGCAAAGCCCATGACACCCCGGGCGGGCATTTGCCAGTCGGTCCCGCTGCTGCGCAGGATGGCGAAATGGGAGTTGATGGCGACCAACTGCCCTTGCGCATCGAACAAGCCGGCGATGTCGATGTTGGCGGGCTGGCCGAGCAGAGATTGCCAGCGCCCCCAGATGAGCTGACGCGATGGAATGGGCGGGATGGGCGGCGTTACATTGAGTTGAATCGCGCCTTTTTGCGGGTCGAGATTGATGTCGTTGACGGCCAGCGTGGATTTTCCGGCGCTCGCGTCGGCGGCGTTAGCGCCCGGCTCGTCGCTTCGCGGCGGCGCGCTGCTGTCCGGAGACAGGCCGTTGCCGCGCAGCAGTTGCGGCACCGCTTGGTCGCGGTTAATTTGCAGCAGTTTGTCGGCTTGACCGGCAAACAGTTCGCGGCTGGCGGGGCCTTCGCACGGCCCCCCGCCCTCCGGGGCGCAGGCCGCAGAAAAGCCGCTGGCAACGACGCCGCCGGAAATGACGGCGATGCGGGTGGTTTGCTGGTCGGTAAAGACAGTGAAGTCGGTTCCGCGCACGCCGATGGCGGCAACGGGGGTGTTGAATCGGAAGTTTTGCCGCGCCTGCTTGACCGCCCCACCGGAGATGCTGCGCGCAACGCCGTTCAGCAACTCGAATTTGATGTGGGTATTCGCCGGGTCCTGCGCATCAATGCTGTAAGCGACAACGCGCACGCGAGTGTTGGGGCGCAGAATGAGGAAGCCGCTATCAACGGTTTTCAGGTAGGCATAGCCGTCGCGACCGGTGACCAGCTCGTCGCCCTCGCGAACGACGCTGTCCGCAACAACGCGTTGCCCGCCCATCTGCACGTCGCCGGCGACCAGCACAATACGCCCCGCCTCGCCGGCGTGGGCCGCGCCTGCGACCAGCAGCAGGCATGCAATGTGCAGAATGTGGCGCAACATAGAGATGTTCATTTGGGCATTATGCATGTCGTCCCGACATATTCTGTGACGAGGATCACATTTTTGTCTTTATCTGGTTTTTCGTCAATGGGTTTGCGGAGCAGGATACGGGGGACTTCCGATCCGCATTCTCCCAGCTTTTTGTAGGAGCTGCGATTTTCATAGGGGCGGCTTTAGCCCGCGTAAGGCGCACACCTACAAGTACTATGCGAGCTTTATCGATGCTCGACTTCCCACCCCTTGCAAGCCAGAGCAATGTAGTGCGGAACAGGGCGAGTGCCAGTTCCGTATGAACTCATGGTGCGAGGCGTCATGCCCAAAGCTCGCGCCGCATCGGCCAATGACAGTCCATGACGCACCCGCCATGCAAGGAATGTGCGGGTATCCTCGTCAGTAGCAGCTTGTTGCATCGCCTCCAGCCACAAGGTATCGGCTCCGATCTGAATATCAAAATCTGCCCATTCAACCGTCCATCCCTCGCCGGGTACGATCCTCGCCTTGGCAAAGGCTGCCGGATCGCGCAAAGGTGCAAGACCCGGCTTGGCAAAAATAGTCTCCCGCTTATCCACGGTCAACGTATCACCATTAATGAAGGTCAATTTCAGCCGATAGTTCGACAAAGGTTTAACTCCGGCCAAACGGGGGCGCTTCATGGATGCCATTTTTTCCACTCCTCAATCAATACATCAACACTGCCTCCGACCAAGTGCGCGTGCATTGGCGGGTGGTCATCCTCCCGTATCTCAAGGCGGTACTTGTTGCGAAAGCGTTGTTTCGTTGTCATGGTATGGAAATAATTTCAATATGTCAAAACGTGAGCCTGCGTAAGGCGCACACCGGGCGTCAACACCCAGAGGGGGCAAGAACCTCTGCGAGATAAGCGCAGCAGACGGGGTGCAGCGGTTTTCGTAGGAGCGGCTTTAGCCGCGAAGGGGATGAGGATGTGCGGCGTGTCTATCGCGGCTGAAGCCGCTCCTACGGGTGCGGCGGTTTTCGTGGGAGCGGCTTTAGCCGCGATGGGGGATTTAAAGCGGGATCGATCATCCGCCCGCAAGTCCCCTTCACCCCGGCTTACATTTGGTTTCGACCTTTTCGGCTTGGGGTTATACTCGCGCCGGGCATGGCGCACGCTATGCCGCTTTTCAGAAAATAAAGCTGCTCACTTCATGGTTCGGTCTTTTCTTCTCAGGTCGCTGTTCTCCGCCGCAGGGCTCCGGGTGGCTATTGCCGCGCTTTCAGTGGCGCTGTCTGTCTGGATGCAGTGGATGCCGCTATCGGGGAATGCGTATTTTTCCAACGAGTGGCTGCGCGATCAGTTTGTCCGCCTTCACGCCTCGGATGTAGCCGAACCCCGGATCGTGGTGGTGGATATCGATGAGGCCAGCCTGGCTGCGGCCGGACCGTGGCCATGGCCCAGGGAGCGTCTGGCTGCGCTGATCGAGACTCTGTTGTCGGACTACGGGGTGCGGGGAGTGGCGCTGGATATGGTTCTGGCCGAGCGCGCCGACGGCGATGGCGATATGCGTCTGGCGATGCTGGCGCAGCACGGGCCGGTGGTGATGGCGCAGGCTTTCGATTATGCGCCCCGCTCTATTCCGTTGCGAGTGGGTGCGCTTGCGGGGGGCGCGCCGGCATCGGATTTGTCGCCATCGTCGGCGGCGGTGATTGGCCACGGTTATATCGCCAATCATGCCGGCTTGGCTCAGGCGGCCAGGGTTGGCAATATCGGCTTCGTGCCGGATGCGGATGGGATGCTGCGGCGTTTGCCGTTGCAAACGGCGTTCGAGGGGCGCGAATATGCCACTTTGTCGCTGGCGCTGTTCGATTGTTGCTCGGGCGCCAAGGCAGGCTCGACTTTCGCATTGCCGGTGAAAGATGGCTTTGCACGGGTTCCCTTCAGCCGCGATTGGGCCGCTTATACGGTGGTGCCGGCTTCCGATATTCTGAGTTTGCGCGCGCCTGTCACAGCGGTTTCCGGGCGGCTGGTGCTGATCGGCTCTTCGGCGCTTGGCTTGTCGGATCGCGTGGCGACACCGCTTTCGCCATCGACCAGCGGCGTGTTGGTGCATGCCGCATTGTTGTCCGCGTTACTGGACGAGGGGGCCAGCAATGCTGCCAGCGTTTGGCCGGGCCAGTGGATGGCGGTTATTTTCTCGCTGCTAGTGGCGGCGCTTGCGGTTTATACATTCCCGCGCTTGTCGGCGATAACCAACGTGGCGCTTTTGGGCGGCACAGCGCTGGCGTGGCTGGGGCTGGCTTATGCGCTCACTCCCCATGATCCGTATTTTTCTGTGGCCGGTCCGCTGTTGTCCATTTTATTTTTGCTGATAGTGGCCGTGCCGTTCGATTGGCAGGTATCACAAGGCAAGTCGCGCGCGTTGCTGGGGACGCTGCGGCAGTATGTGGCAAAGTCGGTAGTGGATGAGTTGCTGCGCAGCAAGGTGACAAATCCGCTGGCCCCCGTGCAGCGCAATGTGACAACGCTGATCGCCGATATGGAGGGTTATACGGGCCAGGTGGAGTCGCTGGCTATAGAGGATGCGGCGCAGTTGACCCGCGATTTTCTGGATTGCCTGACGCGACCGGTTCTGGAGATGGGCGGTACGCTGGACAAGTACACCGGCGATGGTTTGGTGGCTTTTTGGGGTGCGCCGTTGCCTATCGACGATCATGCCGATCTGGCGCTGGATGCGGCTCAGCATATTGTTCAGGAGGTGCGCAATCTGAGCCGGGCTCGGGAGCAGGCCGGCAAGCCGCCATTGCGCGCGCGCATCGGCATCGAGAGCGGCATTGCGATGGCCGGCGATTTCGGCACGTCGTTCCGCAGTATTTATACGGCTGTCGGCGATAGCGTAAATGTCGCGTCGCGATTGCAGGAAACGGCGCGAAACTTTCCTTACGACATTATCGTCGGCCAAGGGACGGTTTCTCAGTCGGCGAGGCATCGCTTCAAATTGCTAGGGGAGGTGGCGCTACGCGGCAAGGGTAAGCCCACTACGATTTATACGCCCGAGTCTTCCGGTTCTGGTTCGCAATGATGGCGCGGTCTTTCGTTCGCTGCCACATCCTTCGTGAGCGGTTTTTCATGGGCCGCGCTTTGTACCGGCAGGTATGGAGCGCTCTCGCGGGTCTGGCAGTTTTGCTGTCGATGGCCGGCGCGGCTTGCGCTCAGGACGATTACAAGACTCAGGATGTGTATCTGGAAACGATGCGCCTGATCGCGAATGGCCAGCGGCAGGAGGCAAGCGATACTTTGGTGCGCATCATTCAGGATGAGCCGGCGCATGCGGGCGCTTGGCTGGATTTGGCCTTTCTCCAGTGTGAGATGGGCTATGCCGAGGAAGCGGAGCGTCTCTTTGCCGAGATTGTGACGCGATTTCAACCGCCGCCCGCCATTCTGGAAATTATCGCGCAGCGGCAAGCTCAGGGATGTGCCGTCGTTCAATCGGCCGGCCGGATGGCACTCATGCTGGGGCGCGGCTTCGACGATAACGTGAATCAGGGAGCAAGTTCATCGTATTTCACCTTCGGGGCGGGTGGTTCTCGCATTGAGTTGCAGTTGTTGCCGGAGTATTTGCCGAAGCGCGATCAGTTCTCGGTTTTATCGGCCGAATATGCGCAGAACTTGAATGCGCGCGGCACAACGGGGTTCGTGCAGTTTCAGGCCCGCAGCAATGATGTGTTGACCCGATACGATGCGGCGCTGGTTTCGGTCGGCGCGGAACACCCTTGGCGCGCAGGAGATTGGCGCATGCGCGGGGTGGGAGTGCTGTCCGCGCTCAGCTTGGGCGGGGCGCTCTATCAGAAGCAGCAGCATCTGCAAGTAGTGGCGTCTCCGCATTTGCCCAATGGTTTTGAGTTCGATCTGTCAGGCGGGGTGACGAGTGTTGCCTACCCCACACTGTCGAACTTCGATGCGACCTTATGGGAAATGCGCGGCCTGTTGAATTATGGAACCCCGCTGGCGCGGGTGCAGGCAACGGCAGGTTATTCATTCGACCATGCTTTGTCGGCTCGCCCCGGCGGGAACCGCAGGGGATGGTCTGCCAGCATCCTGGGCAACGGACACCTCGCAAGCAATGTGTTCGGCGAATTGAGTTGGGGCCGCCAGACATGGCTGGGTGAGTCGGCCTATTCGCCGGGCTTGCTCGATCTGGCGCGCAATCAAACTATGGATATTTTGAGCGCCAGCTTGCTGATTCCTGTGGCAGAACGCCAGGCGGTACGGGTCGATTTGCGACAAGTGACCAACCGGGAAAATATTTCGATATTTCAATACAACAACCGGCAGTTGCTGGTGAGTTGGCAGTGGCGAAACTTCTGACTGCATCGCCCTGCATGACTGCTGCTCTTTGTTCAGGGTTGGTCGCCTTGCGCCAGTTTCTGTAGTTCTTCCGGCTTGCGGATAATCAGCCGACGCAGGTCCTTCTGGATAATTCCCTGCTTGGACAGAATCAGCAGGGTGCGCGTCACGGTTTCCCGGCTGGTGTTGATGATGCTGGCGATGTCCTGATGCGTGGGCAGGTTTTCGACTACTTCCAGGTTGCCGTTTTTCTTTTCCTTGAGCATTTCAAGGAAGGTATATATGCGTTTCGAGGTGTTGTGAATGCTCAGCAGGGTACGATACTGCGTGTCCTGCTGGATCTTGGCAGCCAAGCGGCTCAGCACTTGTTGGGCAACCGATGGGACGTGATAAAACAGGTGCAAGGTTATTTCGCTCGGCAAGAACGCCACGATGACTTCGCTTTGCGCGACAACGGATGCGGATCTGACCGATCCTTGAATAACGGCAATTTCCCCAAAAAAATCGCTTTCCGAAAGCATACGCAAACCGATAATCCGGCCGTCTTCAGTCACGTCGACTACCTGCAATTTTCCCGCAAGCAGAAATAGCAGGCTGTCGCCAGCGGAGCCTTTTTGGATAACGGTTTCGTGCCTGGCAAAACGTCTGAAACGCAGGTTCGCCTTTACCTTGCTCATTTCTTCTTCGGTCAGATTGGCAAAAAGTGGAATTTTGCGCAAATTGACCTGGATGCTTTGAGCCTTGAGGCGATCAGCATCCGGCGCTTCTCCCGCCGGAGCCTGTTCGGCAACTCCCTGCTTGTCAGATATTTCTTCGGTGGAAGACATGGGCTGACTATCTGCTCTTAATTAAGCTTGCGTCCCGTTTACCCAGTACTGGCTTCCATCCACGATGGTCCTGCCCACGAGCGAGCAGTCCTTGTGCCAGTCTACGCGACAGGGTTTTTCTCTGTGCAGTTGCCAACCCTTCTCGATCAGCAATTCCATCAGCTTTCCCTCGATGGGACGGCTGTGTGTGGCAATCATCATTGTCCTGACGTTGGATGTCACCCAGTCTATTTGGCCTTGCAGCAGATCCCATTCGGCGCCTTGAATATCGATGTGCATGAAGTCGATAGTACCAAGGTCATGCAATAGCGTTTCCAGCCTTTTGCATGGGATGGATTTGTTGTCGGATTTTGCGCCACGATAGTCGGTTTCATCGTTCGAGGTGGTTGCGGCGGATCCCATGTCCGCCACGTCCGACTCCGGGAACCAGATGTTGCCGTCATGAGTCCACACCGCGCCGTTGAAGAGCCGGCTAAAGACATTTTCGTGTTGCGCGTCTTCGCCCGCAATGCCGGTCGGCCTCAGGCCGTTTGTTTCGAGGTGACGCCGCATCAAAGGGAAGCGGCGAGACGATGCCTCGACGCCAACCAGGCTGATCTTGCCGGCGCCCCGGTGACGCGCGATAACGCCCGCTGCGGTTATCCAGGGAGCCCATCCTGCACCGATTTCAACCGCGCAGAATGAGCTGCCTTCCGGTGAGCGTTGCAAGGCATCGGTGAGCGCGACATATTCTATGGCTTCGGCGTGGAAGCCATCGTCCGGCACGGGGAATTCCAGCCGCGAGACATCCAGCATTCCGGGCGTTACAAATGGAACACATTCATAAAGCGTTTTGACGCCGAATCCATCAGTGTAGTGATCGCCCCCCACTGTTGCCTTGAAGGTGGCAAGTTTTTTGATGGTCGGAAAATCTTGTTCTTCATAGCCCGTATACGTTTGCAGCGGCGATACGCTTTGGGTGTTGGCGAGCGGTTTGTTGCCGCTCAGGCTCTGGAGCGTATTCTTGATTGCTTGTTTGATTTTTCGTTTCATGTTGGTCCTTTGTCGCCAAGTATTGTGTCGGGGGGCTGGAGTAGTGAGCGGCCAGCGCAGCACTTGCTCCCTCCTCTTATGTCATTTGATAAAGCTCGGTTTCATTACTTTGTGTTACTTGCGCTGCATTTGCTTTGCCGATTTTTTCGGCGTTTCCCAGATTCATGCGTGCGATAAGCTGCTGCGCGCTCTCGCTCCAAGTAAGCCATGGCATCCTGGTCGATTGCGGAGCTAATCCTTCGCTGTTCAGGCTTAGCCACCGTTGAACTGCATCCGCCAAATCAGCGGGTTTCTGCCCACGGAAGTAGAACGCATGTTCGCCGGCCACTTCCCTGAAAACGGGAATATCCCGCGCAATAATCGGTAGCTTGTGCTGGGCTGCTTCGATAAGCGGCAGGCCAAAACCTTCTCCCTCGCTGGCGGCAATCAGGCTGCTACTGGCGGTGTAGACTTTTTCCAGGTATTCGTCGCTGATGCCTTCCAGCCAGAATAAATGTTTGCCCAATTCCGGGTGCCGCCGCAATTTGTCAGCCAGCATATCGACCATCCATCCCTGCTTGCCGACTATGGTCAGATTTACCGCGATGCCACGTTGCCAGAGCAATTCGAAAGCGGCAAGCGTCTGAGCATGCCCCTTGCGGGGTTCGACTGTTCCGACCATCAGGAAGCTGGGAACGGTTTCCAACGCATTAAACATTTCGGGGGCACTTGCCGGCATGCCTGTTGTAGGCAGGCTGCCGCCAATGTCGGCTCCGAGATGGAAGCTTGTCACCGCAACTTCAGGAGCCCGCATCGGCATATGCAGCGCCAACCATGCGCGGACATCTTGCGCGACAGATTCGGATATGCAGATCAGGCCCGTAGCGACAGTTGAAATGCTTCGCAACCATGATTCAAAGGTTTTGCTATAGCCCGACGGCCACCATTCCGGATGCTGTAGCAGCAAAATATCATAGACAATAAAGTAAAACTGGATGCCCTTCGACATCAAATCCAGGTGCGTGTCATGCACCGCATTTGTCATGGTATTCAAGTCGAGCGCCAAATAAATATCGCCCTGGCAGAAATCGACGATTTCATCGGTAACGGCCTGCGCTTTTCCGCCAGTCAAGCCGGCCATAAAGTTATTCGCACAGCGGTAATTCGCCCCATCGAAATATATCGGCAATACTTCGACACGTTGCGGCGGATTCTCGATGAACTCGCGCAACAAGCTGCGGACAACGCGTTGAATGCCGGTCTTTGCGTCGCGCTTCACTATTTCGGAAACATCCAGCATCACTTGTCTCGGCGTGTCCCGGCCGCTATTGAACGCGATACATTGGGCGGCGTTCATCAGGTCATTGTCTTGGGGCGCAACCGTGGTGCGGATGCCGGCAATCGCATCTACGATAGACCTCGCGATTAAATCGGCTCGCATCAAGTCTTCCCGAACATCGCCGGCAGACGCGTCAGGCAATTCGTCTTCGCGCCGAACGAGCTCTTCGATTGCACCGATAGCTCGCTTGGCCGTTTCGTCCCACGAAAACAAAGCCGCCTGCTCAATCCCTCGCTCGCGCAGCCGATTGCGCATCGGCTCATTTTTCAGCACTTGCGCCATTTTGTCTGCGATGGACTGCGGTAAAGTCGCGTCGAATAGCGCCTCCTCGTTGCCTATCACTTCCGGGATGCTGGAGTTGTTGGCACCGATTACCGGAGCGCCGCATGCCATGGCCTCCAGCGCGGGCAGGCCGAAGCCTTCGTGCTTCGAGGGAAAAACAAATAAGGTTGCATCGCGGTACAGCATTACCAATTCATCGTCGGAAACGTAGCCTGTCAGGACGAGTTCATCTGTCCCAAGTCCTGCACGCTTGGCCCCCTCCTCAAGTTGGGTGCGAACCGATTCGCCCATCTTGCTGACAATCACTAGCTGGTGCGTGGCGCGGAGTTCGCCTGGTAGCAGGCTGTATGCCTCTATCAAGCCATCGAGATTTTTGCGCGCGTCAAAGCCGCCCGGCGCATACATTACCGTTTTCCGCGCAATGCCGAGACGTTGGCGCAGTGCCGATATTTCAGACGGCACGTTGTTTCCGAATTTGAAACGCGGGTCTGCCGCCGTTGAAATGTCCACCACGCAACGCGGTTCTACCTCTAGCGCTTCAATTGCTTCGCGCCGAGAGTGATCTGAAATGGAGAGCAGCAAGCCGGCATTTTTGACCGACTCGATCTTGCGGTGGTAATACTGCCTCTGCGCAGGATTCGCCAGGTAATCACCGGGATTAAGCAACGGGATCAGGTCGTACAAAATCACGGCCGTTCTTGCGCCGCCATAGAATGCCCCGACTGATGTCGCCGCATCGTCAACGTAGCCTTCGAAAAGGCTGGTCACCAACACTGCATCCGGCTGCAATTTTTGAATGAAGTGTTCGCGAATTTTCTCGGCGGCCATGGTGCGCCACACATTGCCGGGGACGCACTCTGCAACCGGCTTGGGAATATCAAACACGCGCAGACGTTCTGCGGGAATGATGCCGGCAAAAGCGCGCCGAATATCGGCAATGCTTTCGGGGAAGGCTGCATTTAGGACGAGCCAGATTTCATGTTCGCCCGCGTTTCTCGCCATAGCCAAGGCGAGCGATTGAGAATAGCGCCCAATGCCGCGAAAGCGGCTTTCTGTTTGCGCGCCTTGCATGTCAATTACGATGCGCACTTGTTTTCCTCGCATTTATTTTTTTCAAGTTCGGCGGCATTTTTCAGTTCGGTATAAATGCGCTCTGCTCGCGGCGACAGGTTATGAGGCTTCTGCTCCACCGCTGCCTCGGGCAGACTCCGCCTGTTCTTAATACGCCGTTTTATGGCGGGAACTAATGTGCCTGTTTTTAACGCAAATTTAATTTTTCGCAGCACGCTCACCCAATTCCGTAGCGGTGCGGTGATGCGCCATGAGCTGCTGTTCAGCATGTCGCGAAGTTGCGCCTCGATTTGTGCGGCATGTGCTGCGGCTTGTGCGGCTTGCGCTTCGATTTGTGCGGCATGTGTTGTGGCTTGTGCAGCTCGCGCTTCGGCTCGCGCAATTTGCCCTGCATCTTGAAGCATCCTTGCGTGGTGTGCCGCTATCAGTTCGCTGCAAAGCGAGGAGTTTCCGGTCAGCTTTATGTCATCAAAAACATTGGGCGGGGATAAAAACGCTGCCGCGAGCTCTGCATGTTCCCGAGCGATATAAAATCGATTCAGGCCATCGAAGTATACGAACTGGTAATTTGCCGCAACGATAATCTCATCCCAAGCAGCATAATCAGTCTCGGCCGAGCCGGGAATGGTTGCCTCGACCACCATTACCCAAGGACGCAGCAATTGGCTATCCCATCCCTTGAGTACTTGGGTTTCGAATCCTTCCACGTCGATTTTGAGCCAATGAACCGCTTTGCCCTCAAGTGATCGTAGCGCGGATTTCAGGGGCATGGCGGAAACCGTAATCTGCTGGCTCCCAAATAATCGCTCTTCCTGATGGCGCTTGGCATAAGCGTCTACGGCAGTACTGAGACCGGTTTCGGGAATGACATTAAGTTCGATTGTGCCTTCGACATCAGCCAGTGCAATCTGCAATACCGTCTCATCCGGCCGATCCTTGCGCAGCAACTCGGCATATTGCGGTACCGGTTCAATATGTGTGCCGCGCCACCCGTGTTCATAAAAGGCTTTGCTGACCGAATCAATCACGGGATGTTGTGCGCCCACGTCAACGTAACAGCCATGATCGATATGCTTCAGGGCGCGCCAGAGCATTACGTCTTCAAAATTTTGTGCGTAGGAGGTAAAGGTCATTCTGCCCTCGGGGAAAGAATGAGGTTCATGAATTCGCCATCGGATACAAACCCATCTATGCGTAGTCCTGCCTTATCGGCCAACACAGCTCGTGAACGCCCGGGAAAGAAAAATAGATGGAATCGCGTAAATTCATACAGGTACTCGAAGCATGGCGTTGCGTGGGACATTTTGCCCCCCTTGGCGAGCAGCGAACTCATCGTGGCCAGCTCTCGTTCCGGGTGGCGCAGATGCTCAAGGACATTATTCGAGAAGATGCCATCAAATTGCATCGTCAATAGTTGCGCCTTATCCGAGATAAAGTATGGGCTACCAGTTGAGGCCGAACCGTGTGGCTCATATCCGTATACGTTCCAGCCTTCCTGGCGGAGAATATTGGTCGAGTCAGACCAGGCTCCCGCTCCCCAATTCAGATATACCCCGTTCTTTTCGGGGGCCAGCGCATGAAATGCCCGCACTTCTTGTGCGGTGGAGTCGCCTTCGGTGAATACTTGGTAATGCCATTCATAATCTCTGGAAAGCTCTGCCTCGGATAAGCGCAGCATTTTCTCCGGACCAAAAATGACATCGCATGCAGGGCATCCGTAACGGATTAATTCCCCGCCTCCAAAAATGCAATTTGTCACAAATTTGGCAAATTCACTCAATCCGTTGTGGTGCCCGCACAGAGGGCAAGTCAACTCGGTTTCCAGAATACGGTCTCGCTCAAAGGCATCGACCATGTCCCATTTTGCACTAATCTGGTGACGTAATTGCTGCTTGTGATTCAGCTCCAGGGTTTCCTTGATTTCCTTGAGTGTTGCCGCGAACTCATCCCCTCGCAGTGCCGCCTGCTGGCCGCCGGCCAAACGCTCAAGCGAGCTTTTTTTGACGATTGCGACGTCAAAGCGACCTAGGATTTTATTGATGAATTTGGCAAGGCTCATGAATTTAGTTGGCGGCGCACAGAAACATCCGGTTCGATCCATGCGCATCCGTCAAAAATTGGTTTGGTGGTGTTTGTCACAGTGAAGAGCAACGCCAAGTCGCGCCATTCATAATTATTGCCAAGGTGGGTATCGCTACTGGTAAGCGCCACAGCAACCGAGTAACTGCCTGGCCCCAGGTTGGCCGGGAAAGTGAAGTTGTACTCAAGCCGATCCCCCGCCTGCATATCATGTTGCACGCCCCCCAGATGGTGCGTATTTATGCCATATATGGATTGCCCAAGCCGGTCTTTGATCATATAGCCCAGCACAAGCCGGGGAACCAACGCATTGATCCGCACTTTTGCGCGCAATGTGACGATTGCGCCTACATCCACCATTTCGCGCATCTGGCCGTGCTCATCAAGCAAAGCTATCTCCTCGAAAGAAGCTTCACCCGTGCCCGATGTGGTTTGCGCCCGGCCATCCTCTGCGGTCACCTGTGCGACTGTAGTGCTCCCACGCGTGGCTAATAGCGCATTGTAATAATCCATCACCTCTTCAGGAGGGCCCTCCTTGGCAAGACGACCGCCGTCCAACAGGATCGCTCTATCGCAAATGGATTGGATAGCCGCTCGATCATGGCTGACGATAAGCAAGGTCGTGCCTTGTTTTCTGAATTCCCTGATCCGCTCAAAACTCTTGTGCTGGAAGTATGCATCGCCCACTGAAAGCGCCTCATCCACAATCAGTATATCAGGGCGTTTCGCAGTGGCCACGCTGAAGGCCAAACGCATTTGCATGCCGCTGGAGTAAACGCGAACGGGATGATCAATATAATCCCCGATCTCGGCAAAAGCCTCGATTTCCGGCATCAGGGCGGTAATTTCTGCGATGGTCAGGCCAATCAGTTGCCCCGCCATGAACACATTTTGCCGCCCGGTAAAATCCGGATGAAAACCCATACCGAGTTCCAGCAAAGCGGCAACTCTGCCAGTGATTTGCACTGTGCCTGTAGTAGGCTGTGCAGTGCCGGTAATAAGCTTAAGCAAGGTGCTTTTGCCCGCGCCATTGATGCCGATAATGCCTAATGCCTCACCCGGCGAAACGTGGAAGCTTATGTCTTGCAACACCCATTTGAGTTCATGACGCGCGCCACGAAAGGGCATGACCCATTCGGCCAAACGCAGCCAGCGCGCATGGTACTGCTTGTAGGCTTTACCTAATTGTGTGACACGGAGCGCACCCATCAGAGTTCATCCACCATTTCTCCCGCACGCTTGCGGAACAGCCGAACCCCAAAGAGGCAGAGCACCACACCCATCAAAGCAAGAGGGATCAAGGATGTCCATTGCGGCACGACGCCATTAACAAGGATGTCCTGATAGGACACAACAACAGGAACCATCGGATTCCAGGCAATCACAGCCCGAATCTTTTCGTGGACGATAGCGAGCGGATATACGATGGGCGTAAACCAGAACCAGAATTGCAAAAAGATGCTGAAGAATTGGCCTACATCACGAAAGAAAACATTAAGCACCCCGAGAACCATGCCCAGCCCCGTGGCAAAAACGATCTGCACAATCAGGACGGGGATGATCCCGAGAAAAACCCACCCGGGGAAGTGACCGCTCAAAACAAGAAATGCGGTGAACAAAGTAAAAATAATGGCGAAGTTCGACAAGGCGCTGAGGACAACGATGATCGGCAGGCAAATACGCGGGAAGCTTAGTTTCTTGAGAAGATTCGCATTGTCGATAAATACGTTCTGGCAGCGCCCAATAATTTCGACAAATAAGCCCCAAGTAAGAATGCCGGCACAAAGAAAAATACCATACGCAAAAGCAGAATCGACTCCCGGCAGCTTTGCACTCATGACCTGAGCAAAGATCACCGTGTAGACGATAATCATCGCCAGTGGGTTCAACACCGTCCATGCGGCCCCCAGCAAAGAGTTTTTGTACTTTAACTGGAATTCGCGTTTGACACTGCCGAGAATGAAACCTCGGTAGGCAACAATACCCCTCAACATATCAATGGAGATCATCGTTTACTTCGCGAGCTTGCATCGGGGTGGGTAACAAAATCATGGTCGTTTAATCGGCGCCAGAAAAATGCCGTTATTTCCCATCCGCAACAAAATATTTTTCCATATCCTGCACATCATCTGCATTGACTATACCGGCCGCCTGGCGCAGGCGCAGATAACCCAGCAAGTATTTGTATCGCGCTCGGGATAGATCACGTTTTGCCGAAAACACCTGCTGTTGTGCATTGAGCACATCAAGGTTGGTGCGCATGCCACCTTTAACGCTTTTTTGTGTCGCATCAACCAAGGTGCGTGCAGAATTAACCGACGTTATCAGCGCATCAATGCGCGATGCGCTGCTCAAGACCAAGCTATATTGTTTGCGCAATTCGATTAATACCTGGCTGATTTTTGCCTCCAGATCAGCTTTGGCTTTTTCGTGGTTGGACTCTGCCTGACTAGTAACGGCACTAACGTATCCTCCCGCGTATAAAGGCACATTAAATTGCACGCCAATGCTGCGAATTTTCGCATCCTGATTGAAGGTATTGATGGTGTCGGATTTGTTATTACTAACGCTGGCAACAAGATCAAGGCGCGGCGCATGGCCTGCACGATTCTTCTCGATTTCTTGTGCGGCGATTTCGACAGCATGGCGTTGCGTGATGATCGCCGGATTTTGTTCTAACGCAATCGCCTTCCATTCGTCGTAACTAGCGGGCTGTATTTGCTTCACGCGAAAATCATCGCGCAAGGTACTCAACACCGTAACTTCTTGCCCCACCATGGCGGCGAGAGCATTGCGCGCATCGGTCAACATATCTCGGGTTTCGAGCACATCGGCTTCCGCCAAATCGAATTTGGCCTGGGTTTCCAACATGTCGGTTTTGGTACCTTCACCCTTCTCAAACATGCGGTCATTCACCCGCCGTTGCTCCGCGTAGGTATCACGCTGTGCAATGGCCAGTGACAAATCCACTTCCGCATATTTGGCGTCCGAATATGCAGCGACCACGCGCACGATCAGTTCCTGACGGTGTACGGAGAATAACGCGTCGCTATAATCGGTTTGCGCTATACCTTGATGGTAACGAGCAAGGCTTTCCATGTTGACGAGTGGCTGGCGAAGCTGAATTGCCCCCACCACACTGTTATAGCTCCGCTGCTCTGTCCTTTGACCGAATGCAGTCGTGCTGGTGATATCTGCCTGGTTCTTACTGTTTGAGTAACTTGCCGATAGACTCGGCAACAAACTGGAGCGTCCCAGCGTTTTATACTGCTGTCCCGCCTCATTTTCATAAACCGCTGCGCGAAAGGTCGGGTCATTCTGCAGCGCCGCTTCATACGCCTGAACCAGACCAAGGGCCGATGCCGACCCCAACTGCAATGCCCAGATTGTTATCAGAGTCGCGCATACCTGCCGACGAGGAAAATGTGCCATGGCTATTCCTCTGTCAGTGATGTTTTCATGTGATCAGTTATCGGCTTCAACAAATAGTTCATCATTGTGCGCTCGCCAGTCTTGATAAACAGCTCTACTGGCATGCCAGGACGCACTTGCAGATGCTCGATCAGCTTCATTCCTTCAGGTGTGACCACCGCTTTCATCTTGTAGTAAGGCATGCCGGTTTGATCATCGACCAATCGATCGGCGGATACCATGGTCACTATTCCAGGAACGTGAGGCGTCAAACTCTGATTGAAAGCAGAAAATATCAACTCCACTTCCAGGTTTGGCCGCACCTTGTCAATTAAATTGACCGGCACCTGCCCTTCGATGACCAGATGATCTTCGCTGGGCACAATATCCATCATGCGGAAGCCCGGACCGATTACTCCGCCATTAGTAAATACGTTCATGCCGACCACGGTGCCATCTACCGGCGCTTTCACGACGGCATTTGCCAGATCGAAATCCAGGCTGGTCAGACTCATCTTTAGCGACTCGGCTTCTTTCTGCACATCGGCCAATTGTGTGCGAACTTCGCTCTGATAGCCCTGTCGGCGCTGAACATAAGTACGCTCCAGATCGAGCAGACGATTGCGTGCGACATAGCCTTCTTTTGCCAGATCGCGCATGCCCTTAAGCTGCTCTTCCAGGATTGCGAGTTCGCTCTCTATATATGACCGACGCGAATCGAATAACTGTTTTTGCAATCGAATTTCTGATGCCACGCGGGGATCATCCTTGACCGCATCAAGTTCTGATGGAAATTTAATCGTCTTGTTGCCGTCTCGTTCGGCGACAAGGCGGGCTTCCTCTGCACGAGCAGCAAAATATTGCCCGCGCGATATTTCAGCTTGTGCCTTTGCCTGAATGTCGTTCATTCTCACCAAGGGCTGACCAGCCTTTACGATGTCGCCTTCCCCTACAAGAATTTCTTCGACCACGCCACCTGTGGGGTGCTGAATTGCCTTCTTGCTGGTTGCAACAGTCACTGTTCCACTGAGCGGCACTCCCCGATCCAACGGCGCGAGCGATGCCCACAAGAAGAAACCGCCGACACCTACTATGACAATCAACCACCCCAGCCGGGTGTGTGATCCCGCATCGGTCTTGACCTCCTGCGGCACATCAGAAGTGGGTAAATCTACCTGGGTTGTTTTTTTGCTAAAAAACTTTTTCATTAACTTACCTGCTCCATCTTATCGGCATTTAACGCCCCCTTTGCGTAACAGTATCCGCAGGGGACATTCGGTCCGTTGTGTCTACTGCGACTTTTGGATCTGCTGTTGTTGATTCACCTTGGCCAATTCGGCCAGAACCTGATCTCTTGGCCCAAACATCTGCGCCACGCCATCACGCAACAGCAATAATTTGTTTGTAGTAGCGAGGGCGCTGGTCCGATGGGTAATCAAAACGATAGTCTTGCCGCGATTGCGCAAATCGTTGACTGCCGCAACAAGCGCTTGTTCACCCGAGTCATCCAGATTCGAATTTGGCTCATCGAGCACGATGAACGCGGGGTCGCCATACATTGCCCGCGCCAGACCAAGGCGTTGCTTCTGGCCTCCGGACAAGCCCGCTCCGCCGTCCCCGAGCTGGGTGTCATAGCCCTGCGGGAAATGCAATATCATTTCATGGATACCAGCGCGCCTTGCAGCCAGAATTACTTTTTCAGAATCGATTTCGCCGAAACGGGCGATATTCTCGCTAACTGAGCCCGCAAACAGCTCAACATCCTGAGGCAAGTAACCCAAGCTGGGCCCTACTTCGCTCTTGTTCCAACGATGTATATCTGCACCATCCAGCCGCACTTTTCCAGCCGCTGCCGGCCAGACCCCAACCAACAAACGCGCCAGCGTGGATTTGCCCGACCCGCTGGGGCCAATGATGCCCAATATATCCCCCGGCTCAATCGCAAAACTCAGGTTTTTCAGCACTGCCACAGCAGAGCCGGGGGGCGCCGCCGTAACCGCTTCCACAGATACCTTCCCCAGCGGCTTCTGCAACGACATACCGGTTGGGCGCGCAGGGTTGATGGTCAACAGTTCATTCAAACGCTGGTATGCGCTACGTGTGCCGCTCCAGCTTTTCCATATCCCGATTACCTGCTCGACCGGTGCCAGCGTCCTGCCCATCAGGATGGACGCGACAATCATCATGCCCGGGCTAATCTTGTTTTCCAACACTAACAACGCCCCGTAGCCGAGAATCAGCGATTGGAGAGAAATCCGCACAAATTTGGTGATTGCACTAACAATGCCTGCCTTTTCGCTGGCTTCCGCCTGCAATTGCAGGAATCGACCATGCAGCAGGAACCAGCGGGCCATCAGGTTTGGCAACATGCCCATTGACTCAATTACTTCGGCATTACGCAAATTATTGGTCGCCAAGTTCCCGGACATCAAGGCCATGGCATTTGCTTCTGCCAAGGGTTTTTTCGACACCACTTCGTTAGCGTATGCCAACACAATCAGCACTATCGCCCCGCATAGAGCGAATACGCCCAAGGAGGTATCGAACATGAAAATAACCGCCAGATAAATCGGAAACCACGGGAGGTCGAAGAATGCAAAAACACCATTCCCCGTCAAAAACTGGCGGATATTAGTCAAGTCGCTCAAGGCTTGCCCGGCGTTACTCCCGGCCTTTTTCAGATTTTGCTCAAAGGCCGCCGCATACACCCGTTTGTTCATTTTCATGTCGAGTTGCGCGCCTACCCTCACCAGCACATAACTGCGCACCAGCTCTAACGCACTCATGAAAAAATAAGCCACCAACATTATCAATGTCAGCATCCACAATGTTGTTTCGTTGCGACTAGCCAAAACGCGGTCATAAACTTGCAACATGTACAAGGACGGAACCAGCATCAACAAATTGATTATCGCGCTAAAGATAGCAACGGATTTGAATGCCCCCTTGAATTCAACCAAGGTTTGCATAATTTCATTTTGCGGAATTTTGAATTTGGATATCATCGGGAACAGTCAGTGCGCTATTTTGCGCACAATTTGAAATAAAAAATCACCATGGTGGCAACCGCCTAGACAAGTGCAAACCGCATTTCCCAGTTTGCCAACCCATCTGCTTCATTAAGTCGGAAGAGCGCCGCCAAACACGCCGTGTCATGAGCCCTCCCCCAACAATCACATTCTCAACTCCGCTGTTTACACTGAGCTTTTGTATTATTGCAATTCCGCAATCAGGGAATTATTTCGCAATCACGCACCAAGACATGTGATGCGCATCACATTTGCATGCTACAACATATTTATCTAATTAGTAAAGTTTCATTGTCGGCAGGCCCGCCATTCGACAACGACAGGAGTTGAGAAGACCGGCGTCCATCAGAAGAAAGGGGCCGATCTATGATCTGATGGCGCTACTAACATTAATATTGAAGTAAGAAGCCCGCGCCGAAGCCCGATCCCCATCAGCCGGCCTTCCCGATCAAGGTTTCTATCGCAAGGACCTGCTGAAGCACGGCCGGCGAATCACCCCGTGTTTCCACATTAAGCCTGAGCAACGGCTCGGTGTTCGAGCCGCGCAAATTGAACCGCCATTCCGGGAATTCGACGCTTACGCCATCGGTCCGGTCGATGACCGGATTTTGTCCCTGGAAATGCTGCAGGACGCGTTCGATGGTCTCTGGAACATTGTCTACACGGTAGTTGATTTCGCCGCTGCAAGGGTAAGCCCGGATGCGCTCTCCCACTAATTGAGACAGAGGCTTGCCGCTGCGGCTCATCAGTTCGGTCACCAACAGCCAAGGAATCATGCCGCTGTCGCAGTAGGCGAAATCGCGAAAATAATGATGCGCGCTCATCTCGCCGCCATAAATGGCGTTCTCGCTACGCATGCGTTCCTTGATGAAAGCATGGCCGGTCTTGGACTGGATAGGCAACCCGCCGGCTTGCCTGACCACATCGACGGTATTCCAGGTAAGGCGGGGATCGTGGATGATTTTTTCACCCGGGTGCTTGGCCAGAAAAACCGCCGCCAGCAAGCCGACGATGTAGTAGCCTTCAATGAAATCGCCGTTCTCGTTGAACAGGAAGCAGCGGTCGAAGTCGCCGTCCCAGGCAATTCCCATGTCGGCTTGATGCGCACGCACTGCATCGGCAGTGGCCGCCCGGTTCTCAGGCAGAAGCGGGTTCGGAATGCCGTTGGGGAAGTTGCCGTCCGGATGATGATGCACCTTGATGAAGCTGATGGGCACGCCCATTCGCCGGAACCTGACTTCGATCGCGTCGATCACATGACCGGCGGCGCCATTGCCCGCATTAACCACCAGCTTGAGCGGCTTGATGGCTGCCGCATCGATGTAGGTCAGCAGGTGATCGACGAAGTCGTCCAGGATGGAAATGCAGCTAAGCGCCCCGCGCGTGACGACAGAAGAAAACTGGTTGGTTTCAGCCAGTGCCTGAATCGCTTTGAGGCCCGTATCGCCACTGATCGGCACAGCACCTCGCGCAACCAGTTTCATGCCGTTATAGTCCATCGGATTATGGCTGGCAGTCACCTCGATTCCGCCATCCACATCCAGATGGAACGCGGCGAAATACACCTCTTCGGTACCGGTCATGCCGATGTCGATGACATCCGCCCCGCCATCCATCAAGCCATTGGCCAATGCCAGCTTGAGCGATGCGCTGGTGAGACGCACATCGCCGCCCACCACGACGCGCTTGGCGCTTAGATGCTGCGCATAGGCACGGCCGATGCGATAGGCGATGTCTTCATTGAGTTCGTCGCCCAACTTGCCACGGATGTCGTAGGCCTTGAAGCAGGTCAGGAGCATGCCGGCACTCTTCCGTACACGTCATCGAAACGGACGATATCGTCCTCGCCCAGGTAGCTGCCACTTTGAACCTCAATCATGACCAGATCGAGCTGGCCCGGATTTTCTACGCGGTGCTTGTGTCCGGCCGGAATGTAAGTAGATTCGTTGGTGTCGACAAATAATTCCTGATCGCCATTCAAGACTCGGGCAATGCCGCTGACGACGATCCAGTGCTCGCTACGATGGTAATGCATCTGGAGACTCAAACTGGCGCCTGACTTAACCTCGATACGCTTGATTTTAAAGTTCGGTCCCTCCTCAAGCACGGTATACGTACCCCATGGGCGGTGCACAGTGCTGTGCAGGCGGTGCGCCTCATGGCCACTGGCCTTAAGACGGGCAAAGAGATGTTTGACGTCCTGGGCGCGACTGCGGTCGGCAATAAGCACGGCATCAGGAGTATCGATGACCACGAGATTATTAATGGCAACCGCGCCGACAAGGCGATGATTGCTCTGGATATAGCAGTTGCTCACATCATGCAGAATGGCTTCGCCTTCGATGCGGTTGCCCTGTGCGTCGGGAGTCGTCAAATCTCCCAGCGCAGACCATGAGCCGATGTCGCTCCAGCCAATGTTGCAAGGAACGACAGCAACATTGGCCGACTTCTCCATGACAGCGTAATCAATGGACACATCCGGCACATCCTTGAACAAAGAAACATCCAGTTCAAGCTGGCTAAAACCTTTACCTTTCGCGTTGCGCGATTGCGCTATACAGGCTCGCGTCGCATCCAGAACAGCCGGGCAATGTTGCTGCATTTCGCGCAGCATCGCGCCCGCCTGGAAACAAAACATGCCGGAATTCCACAAATAGCGGCCGGAAGCGACATATTCCTGCGCCTTTTCCAAGCTGGGTTTCTCGACAAAGCGTTTGACTTCATTGCCATTGGCTTCGATGTAGCCATAACCGGTTTCCGGCATATCCGGCTGTATTCCGAAAGTAACCAATTTACCTTCGGTGGCCAACTGTATAGCTGCGGTCACCGCACGGGAAAATGAAGCCTGATCCGCAATCAGGTGGTCCGCCGCCAAAACCAGCAGAAACGCATCTTCGCCCTGCGTCGCCGCAACTTCCAATGCTGCGGCAGCGATGGCTGGGGCCGTGTTGCGTCCCAATGGCTCAAGAATGAAGTGGTTGGCCAAATCCTTGTTGTCAGGAATTCCTGCCACTTCACGGTATTCGTCCTCGGTTTTGAAGAACAGCTCGCGATTGGTTACTGTAAGAACCTCAACCACCTCATCGAGCATGGCACCACGCAACCATGCCTTCTGCAGCAGACTTTGCCCATCGGCCAAGCGAATAAATGGTTTGGGGTGCAACTCACGGGAAACCGGCCAGAGCCTGGAACCGGCGCCGCCGCACAAAATAGTGGGAATTAACTTCACAGAACGAAAATCCTTATTGTTTTTTGAAAAAGCGCATTTCTTTCATAGCGCACCCCAGAGGGCATCGCAGCAACCTAATACGCCAACTGGACGCCAACCGAGGGTTGACGCCCAACCTTACCACACCTATTTATCTCGCCCAATAGGCCGAAATACATATTTACTTTAGCCGCGCAATATGCCATTCAGCGCGCCGTGCCCGGGAGCCGCTTTGCGAGAATAACAACTTAGTCGGCGTTTCCCCTAAGCCGGACAAGCCGGAACCCAATGTAGGTCGGGCTATGCCCGACGTGGTGAGCTAATGCCGATCCCTATACCAGGCAACTGTCGCTTGCACTCCCCGCCGGAGAGTGAAGACCGGCTGCCAATTCAGCTCTTTGCGGATCAGGGCATCGTCAATGCGAAGCGAGTCTACGATGCGGCCGACCGATGCCTGCAGGCCTGTCAGACGGCCGAGAGCGCGCAGCAACCACACCGGAAAAAAGAATATTTTTGCAGGCTTTTCAAGACATGCGGCCAATTCGCGGATCAACTCCGGAACCGAAACATCCTCGCCGTCGCGCACCAGATAGGTCTTTCCGGCGGCGGCCGGATGGGTCGCGCAAAGCGACAAGGCGTCCGCCAGGTTGCCCACATAAATCAGGCTGCGCCTGTTGTTTATCGCCGCAAACGGCAATGGGATAGCTTTGTCGACTGCCGCAAGCAGCCTGATGAAGTTCCCTTTCACGCCGGGGCCGTACACCAGGGGGGGGCGCAAGATCACGACCTCAAGGCCGGTCTCGCGGGCGATGCGGTGCAACGCCTGTTCGGCCTGCCATTTCGATATGCCGTATGCATCCTGCGGAGCGGGGATGTCGGTTTCGACGAAAGGCCGCGCACCCCCGGTTCGTTCGCCGTTCACCTTGATCGAGCTGACATATACCAGACGCTTCGCGCCCGCACTCGCGGCCTGCCTTGCGAGTCGCTCCGTGCCATGCAGGTTGACCCGGAGAAATTCCGCCAAGGGATCGGCGGCGGCTTCTTTCATCACATGCACGCGTGCGGCCAGATGAATCACCGTATCGATCCCGCGCAATGCGTCGCTCCAGTCGGTCTCGCCGTCGATCGTGCCGACCACGGCCCCCTCCACTCCGTCGGGGAGTTCGCACGCCGTGCGCGTCGCGCCCCTGACGCGCAGATCGCGCCGGAGCGCGTCGGCGCACACTGCCCGGCCGACAAAGCCGTTGGCGCCGGTGACTAGTATGGATGTCATGTCAGACCGGCTTGGACCAAACAGTGCGGTTCACGTAATCGACGTAACTCAACACGACGCGCAGCACTTGCTTCGAAACCGGGCCAGCCTCGTAATCCTGCACTGGCTGCATCACGCGCTTGCTCTTGTCGTGCTGAGCGATGATGACGCGCACGGCATCCAGCACGCTGTCTTTCTTTAGGCCGCTCATAATCAACGTGCCGACATCCATTCCTTCCGGACGCTCGTGGGCGTTGCGAATGGTGATCGCCGGCAGGTTGAGCAGCGAGGCTTCCTCGGTGATGGTGCCGCTGTCCGACAGGACGCACAACGCCTCCATCTGCAGCTTGATGTAGTCGCAGAAGCCGAACGGCTTGAGGAACTGGATGTGCGGATTGAGCTTGCCCAGCTCCATGGCATCGAGCCGCTTGCGCGTGCGCGGGTGAGTCGAAACGATGATGGGGCAATCATGGGTCTCCGCCAGCGCATTCAGCGTTTCGATCAGATCCAGCAGATTCTGCGGGGTATCGACGTTCTCTTCGCGGTGCGCGCTGACGATGAAGTAGCGCCCCGGCTCCAGCGCCATGCGTTGCAGCACGTCAGACTGCAATATCTTCGGCATGTAATGGTCCAGCACCTCGCGCATGTGCGAGCCCGTCTTGATGATGGTCTCGGGACGGATGCCTTCGGCGATCAGGTAACGGCGCGCATGTTCGGTCAGCACCATGTTGATGTCGGAGAGATGGTCGAGCACTTTGCGGTTCAGTTCTTCCGGCACGCGCTGGTCGAAGCAGCGGTTGCCCGCCTCCATATGGAACACCGGAATCTTGCGGCGCTTGGCGGAAAGAACCGCCAGACAGGAGTTGGTGTCGCCGTACAGCATCACCGCATCCGGCTTCTCCCTCTCCATGACCTCGTCCGACTTTTCGATCACGCGCGCGATAGTCTGCGCCACGTTCTCGCCGACCGCCTCCAGAAAATGGTCCGGCTTGCGGATGCCGAGATCGTCGAAAAACACTTGGTTCAGTTCGTAGTCATAGTTCTGTCCGGTATGCACCAGCACATGCCGGGTGTGCCGGTCGAACTCCGCGATCACGCGCGACATTTTGATCAGCTCGGGTCGCGTCCCGACGATGGTCATGACCTTAAGCATCGAGCTCTTCCCGGATGTAATCCAGCTTGAGCAGTAGCGCCTTGATCTGCTCGACGCTCAGCCGCTCGGTGTTGTGCGAAGTGTAGTCTTCCAGGCGGGATATCTTCTCCTCGCCCTCGCTGAAGTATTTTGCGTAATTGAGATCGCGGTTGTCGGCGGGGATGCGGTAGTAGCCGCCCATGTCCTGCGCATGCGCCATCTCCTCGCGCGAGATCAGCGACTCGTACAATTTCTCGCCGTGGCGGGTGCCGATGATGCGGACCGCGCTGTCGCCGCTGAACAGTTCTTTCAGGGCCTGCGCCAGATCGGCGACGGTCGAAGCGGGAGCCTTCTGCACAAAGATGTCGCCCTGCTTGCCGTGCTCGTAGGCATAGAGCACCAGATCCACCGAGTCCTCCAGCGACATCAGGAAGCGCGTCATGTTGGGGTCGGTCACTGTCAGCGGCTTGCCCTCCTTGAGCTGCGACACGAACAGCGGGATGACCGAACCGCGCGAGGCCATGACGTTGCCATAGCGCGTGGCGCAGAACACCGTCTCGGTCTCGCCTTGCATGCGCGATTTGGCCACCATCAACTTTTCCGCCATCGCCTTGGAGATGCCCATGGCGTTGATCGGGTACACCGCCTTGTCGGTGCTCAGCACCACCACGCGCTTGACGCCGTTGGCGGTGGCCGCGTTCAGCACGTTCTCGGTGCCGACAACGTTGGTGCGCACGGCCTCCATCGGATAGAACTCGCAGGAGGGCACCTGCTTCAGCGCGGCTGCATGAAACACGTAGTCCACGCCGCGCATCGCCTGATAGACGCTGTCGTAGTCGCGCACGTCGCCGATGTAAAACTTGAGTTTGCTGTTGTTGAGCGCGATGCGCATGTCTTCCTGCTTCTTCTCGTCGCGGCTGAAAATGCGAATCTCGCGTACATCGGTGGAGAGGAATCGCTTGAGCACGGTATTCCCGAAAGAGCCCGTGCCGCCGGTGATCATCAATACTTTGTCTTTGAACATGAACGATCCTACTTATGAAATTGCCAAATATGGCTATGGGTGCTGTCGTGCATTTTGGAAAGATTATTCAATGGGTAAAATTCACGCATAAATTAAGCCGGGCGCTTTCTGCCAGCAACCGTTTGTCACGCGTCCACAACAATGTACCCGGAGAAAGCCGCACCGCGGCCAGCAGATGTGCGTCGATGTATCCGATTCCAGTACCAAAAAGCGCGTTATTCCCGATGAAGTGCAACACCTCTTCATCCGAGGCTGTCGTAACCTGCGGCAGATTCTGCAAAGTGCTCAGGACGATATTACGATTTTGCAAATTGCCCAAGGCCAACTCGCCAATGACAAAGCGGTGAGTCAACACCTGGCCCGCATTCAGAAGTCCCATCAATTCCACATCGCCATGACGCAGGTGGTCTATCCACACCGATGTATCCACCAGAATCATGCCGGCTCGGATTGGCGTCGCGGCACGTAATCAAGCGCAGGCTCCGAGCCTCCGAGCAGCGCTAAACGTTTGGCGCTTTCCCGCTGGATCAGCGCTTTCAGCGCTTCCCTGACCAAGGCCGTCTTTTCCATCGGCCCGGTAAATGCTTGGGCTTTTTCGATCAAATCATCATCAAGTGCAAGGGTAGTGCGCATAATCATTATCTCCGTCATTGATGCACGACTTATAGCATCGAATGATGCCCGTATCAATGCCTGTCGCCTGCTTGCTATCTATATGTGTGCATCAACTTGATCAGTTCACGCCATTCTGGAGCGACATACCCTGTCGCCTCTTTGAAGAGGTCCGCGTTCAACGAGCGGTCGATCGCCAGTTTGTCGTCGGGAACGATTTCGATCGTCTTTCCGTAAACATCGGCGATCAATTTCAACAGATCGTACTTCGATATGGGCTGTGCGGCGACATGATAAACGCCGGAAAGACTGGCGCGCGGCAGAATCACATCGCGCACGATCTGCGCCAGCACCACCGTGGGGAAACCGGAAAAAATGGCCTTTGTGTAACCCTTGCACTGCTTTTCCTGTGACAGAAACCACCCTACCAGCCCGTGCGCGCTCTGCAACTCGTGCCCGATGATGGAGGTGCGCAGGGTAATCGCGTGGGGATAAGCCACTTCGCCCAGCAGCTTGGAGCGCCCGTAGACGTCTTCCGCATCAGGCGAATCGCTTTCGCGGTATCCACCTTTCTTGCCGGAAAAGACACAATCGGTACTCATGTGCACCAGTCTCGCGCCCGCCAACTCGCACAACCTGGCCAACCGGTGCGGCAGCATCGCGTTGAGCGGGAGCGCTACCAATGGATCTTCGGCGTCAGCCAGTTGCTTGACCAAACCGATGCAATTCACGACGACATCCGGACGAATCCGGGCAAACAGCTTCACCAGCGCATCGTGCTGCTCGACATCGATGCCGGCTATCAGGCGTTCGGCTATATCGGGGGTGAAAAATCGCCCCGCGCCACCCGAACGAACCGTTCCGAAAACTTCCAGCGCGGAGTTTTCGTTCAAGACGCGAACCATCGCATTGCCGAGCATCCCGCTCGCCCCCAGCACCAATATTTTCATCGGCATCCCTTTTCCTTCATTTCGTGCAACCATCTCTCCAGCCGCTCCAATAACATGGCCCGCTCGAAGTTATCCCAGAAATATCGCAAGCCGTTCAGGCCCATTTGCTCTCTTGCCCCAGCTTCCATCCGATACATCCCGAGAACCGCCTCCGCGAGCCCCGCCGCATCCTCCGCCGGCGCCACGACGCCGGCAGATGCTTCCAGAATAACCCGCGCCCCTTCCCCGTCCAAGGCTGCAATCACCGGCCTTCCGCATGCAAGATAAGACTGTACCTTGGATGGAATCGTCAACGCAAAGATCGGCTCTTTCTTCAGGGTGACCAGCATGGCGTCCGCGAGAGCAAAATAACGCGGCATCGCCTCCACGTCGTGTCTTCCGAGCAGGTGCACCGAAGAGCCCAGTCCGCGCTCCTCGATCTGCGCCTTGACCCATGGCAACATGCGGCCATCGCCGAGAATCAGCCAGTGAATATCCGGATAGGATTTCAGTTGTTCGGCAGCGCCGAGTATCGTGCCGAAATCCTGCGCCGCGCCGATGTTGCCGGCAAACATGACCCTGAACCCATCCGGCAGACCGGCGCGCTCGGGCGCATCTTGCGGCAACGCGACCGGCGCATATAAATCCTCCGCGCTGTTCGGGAAATAGGCGATGCGCTCGCGGTTCACCCCGAGCTTCTCCAGCGATGGGGCGAAGGCTTCCGATTGCACCATCACGAGGTCGCAACCCCGGTAAATAAACTTCACCAGCCTTTCGACCAGATTCAAAAGCCAGCGCGCCCTGACCGCCCCGGTGGCGGACAGGCTCTCCGGCCACAGGTCCTGCACCCAGAATGCGACAGGCGCTTTTTTCAGCTTCCTGAGTAGCAGCGCCGGCAGGCCGACCGTGATGGGCGACGGCTCGTAAACGAAAATCACGTCGTATTCTTCCCGGCAGCGGAAAGGCGCGAGCAAACTCGCGAAAAATGCGAACGACAGATAATTCAGCAACAGCCGCGCCCCGCTGCCCTTGCCTCGCGGCAACATCGGCACACGCACCACCTGCGCACCGTGATAATCCTCGCGCTTTTTCCCGAAGAAGCCATATCCCCGGAAGAACCGCCCTTCCGGATAATTGGGCAACCCGGTCAACACCGTGACACTATGCCCGCGCTGGCACAGCCCTCGCACCAAATCGTTGATACGAAAATTCTCCGGCCAGAAGTACTGCGAAACAATCAATACATTCATCGCCGAATATCACCATACAGTTCGATCCATTGAGGCTGAACCGCATCAAACCCATAGTGGTCGATTACCCAGCTCCTGAGTGATGCCCCCCGGCTATCGAGTTCGGAATCATCCATTTGAGCGATCCTTTGCAGTTTTTGCGAAAGTTGCCCAATTGACGGTTCAACCAAGAATCCGCCTGCTTCCTCCCAGCGCTCCAAGCCGGCATGTGGCGTCGTCAGAACAGGCTTTGCGCAAATTGCCGCCTCCAGATTCACCATCCCTATTACTTCATGGAAGCTAGGCAGGCACACCAACGTGGCCCCTTTCAGCAGACGCCACTTATTCTCGCCGTATGCCGGGCCAGATACCTTGACCCTATCGCCTGCCCCATGCCGCCGAATCACGTCTTCAAGCTCGCTCCTCAGTCCCGGGGTGTCATCCGGACCGACTATATGGAGCATCCAATCCTTGGGCAGGGCGGCATCTATAAAGGCCATGAGCAAATTCATCACGCCTTTTCTGGCATCCAGCCTGCCCAGATACAAAATCTCTTTCTTTGAAGCCGGAGGTTGCGCGCCGCATGATTGCAGTTGCAGTTCCACATCGGCAACATCAATGAAATTGGGGATTATTTCGATTCGGCCTTGGGGGAAAAGATTTCTGAGACTCTCGGCCTCTTGCTTGGTGATCGCATGAAGAACCTGCGCCCTGAGCGCCACTTTCTTGCCCACCAGATTTAAGTAAAACCGCTTCTTGACTGCTTGGACGGACAAGCCTCTCCCCAAGGCTCCGCCCAGGAGTTGTCCATGAAAGCTGATTACGCTGGGGCAACCCGCCTGATGACTTATTCTGGATGCCACGGCCTGGGGCGCCATCCAAATCCCGTGCAAATGAACCAGATCGACACCGCCCATGAGCAGCGCCCGGAAGCTTCGGGACAATTCCGGCGACCATCTCCAAGGGTTTCCGACCATGCTTGGGGGGCAACTGACCAAGGCACAGGAACCGCCATCCAATACATCCGATATCCCTGTATGCAGCAGACTTACGTCCCACCCCAATCTCTTTTGCCAAGCCAGATGGGATGCAACAACTGCAGGAAGTCCTCCACCTGACCGCACAAAATCTTCTGTCACATGAATCAAGCGCATTTGATCGATCAGGGCAATTTAGGACTTGCCAATACCAACAACGTCTCGCCGCCCAACAGGCGCACTCCGAGATCTTTGTTGATACCGTAGGCAAGCATTCGCGGCAGAAATGCCATTCGGCTTTTCCATGAGGCGCGCGGGCCCGACATGCTCAGCCCCGAGTAGCATACATATTCAATGTCGTAGCCGCACTCCGCAAAGAGCTCCAGCGCCAGGTTCTTCGTGAAGTAATGTATGTGCCCGACTTGCCGTCTTGCCTCAAGAATCGGCGTTTCCCTCAGAACATTCTGCGCGGATAAATCCAGCGGAATATGGAAAAGGAATTTATCTCCGTGTTTTTTTAACTTTTCGAGAAATTCCCATGGGTCCACGACATGCTCCAACACGTCAAGCACGAGTATCAGGTCATACTTGTTTGCGTTTGCCTCAAAAAAGTCGGCTTGCCGAAAGGATATTTCTTTACTCGCATATGCAGCCCAAAACTTTGAAGCGTCTGCGATATCGAATCCATGGAGTTTCGTATCGGGAAAGCTGTCCCGCAAACAGGAAAGTACCGCTCCCGCGCCGCAACCAACCTCGCATATCGTGTTTGGCCTGATTCCGGCATGCGCGATCACATCGACCACCTTGCCTGCTTTCCAGGGGCTATCCCCGATATCCCAGGTCGGATTGGCCCGGAGATATTCCCCGGATTCATACTTGCGATCAGGTCTCATTGGGGCTTCTTACGATTTTTCTTTTATGCACAAAAGATGAAATGCATGCTCCGGATGATTTCGAACCAGAGGCTGCGAGAGTCGCGACAACGCACTGCACAGTATCTTCGGGTAAAACCGCGGCATGGCGAACTCGCCCCTTAACGGCTTCCAGCCATTCAAGCCGATAACCTTGTACCCCATGCCGCGCATTTCTTCAGCGGTCCAGCCGGATAAGTGGCGTTGATATAAATTCCCGCTATGTTCCGCTTGCGGCTGAAAGCCGTTCGGCGTCACCAACACAATCCTGTTGCTGGCGATCTGCTCCATTTTCTGCATGAACTCCAACCCCTTGGACTTTTCCAAATGTTCGATCACATCAATAGCAATCGCGCAATCGAATGAATTGGGCTGAAACTTTGAGTCGAGCTCAAGTATGTTCGCCTGAACATATTCGTCGTGGATCTTTTTGGCTGCACTCATCTCCAGACTGGGTGCAAATCCGTCCACGCCCACGGAGCGCACAAACCGCTTTCCCAACAAACCCAGAGGCGAATTGGAACCACATCCCACATCCAGCACCGTTTTGGAATCCGCAATTGCAAGGTCCAACTCCCTGCGGAAGGAACCGAGCCACGGCTCAGCAATTTTGCTTAATTTTTCTCTAGTCATCTGGCAATTCTCACCCTACAAAGTTTTGTTATAGCAATAAGACACATAATATTCGCAACCACTATGGTTATCGATGCCGAGATCGCCGCACCAACAATCCCGTAAGCATGAATCAAAATGGGGCCTGCCAATAAATTCACCAGCACCGAAAATGCAATAATCCTGCGATAAATCCGCTCGTGCCCGCTCATGATCAACACAGTTCCCCACGTTCCTGCAAAGCATAGAAAGAATTGCCCCACAGTCAGTATCTGAAGCGCCGGCACGGCAAAAAGGAACTCCTTTCCAAATAGCCCGATTATCTCTCCCGAGAACAGAAACATGGCCAAGAGCATCGGGAATGCGATCAACACCCCCGCCATACTGGCTCTTTTGACCAGCCGCCATAATGTCGGCAGATCGTTGTTCTTGTACATAAGCGCGAAGGTTGGCGAAAGGACATTGTTCAATGTGATGACAACAAATCCAAATAGAAACAATACCCTCACCGAGGCCGCATAGCCCGCAACATCCTCCGCCCCCCTCATGAAACCAAGCATGACGATTTCGGAGAATCCAAGCCAAGTAGTCATTATCGTCGCCATGGCCAGAGGTGTCGCAACCTCAAACATGCGTCGCGGCGACACGCTCCCCTGAAGGCCGTTGGATAACCCCGTTTCAGGGGTATTGTCGCGCCACAATTTTAGGCTAATCATCCCAACCACGGAACATGCTATTACATATGCAATCGCTATTCCCTCAATCGATTTATGCTCCGGCCACGGCAAGAGCAATGCAACCAAAATCAAAGCTGGCGCCGCTACCGTCTGCAGCATTGATGCGGAAATCTGCATCCCCTTGGTGCGCATGCATTCACCGACATATTGAGTAATCGAAAAAGGAATTACCGCCAATATCAGCCACCCCAAAACAGGGATGTTTTTTGCAAGCCCCGCCATGAACGCGGAGGTAATCTGCAGAACGATCCATAGCAAGCCGGAAATTACCAGCCCGCCCACCAAAACCATTTTCAGCCCATTTTTATAGGTTGCCTGATAGCGGGGCCAGTCAGACTTCGATGCATGCACTGCCAATTCCCTGATGGCTATTTGATCCATTCCCCAACGCGAAACAGCCGAGGCAATCAGCATGATCGAGTAGCCCAACGAAAACAGGCCAAATCCATCGACCCCGGCTTCCTTTGCCAGAATCAGGAAGAAGCAAAACTGCAGCAGCGCTCCCAGAACTCGAACCGCCAATATCTGAGCGGCTCTTCCGGTCAAGTCTTTTGCCTGATTTAAGGCATTAAGGAGGCGATTCCAATTGAACATTAACGGCTAACTCGACCCGAGCCCAAACACCCTGCAATGTTTTTTTTCATGACCTACACCCGGCTAAATTTTTTCATGCCGCGCAATTGGTTCCGCCAGGATAGCGTCAGCCCCCTTACCAAACGTCTTATCGAATGCGATGAAACCAGGTTTCTCGGCGATAGCCTGAAGGCCTCCCGAATATGTCTGGCTGCTGCGCCATTTCGCCCGGCCGACAAATGTAATGACGCGGAGAATATGTGAGCGCTCGATATTGCAGCCGCGCGCTCTTTTCGAACGTCCGGATGCACATTTTCATTCTTGAAATACGCTTCCATGACCCAAACCGCTTCCTCGGATTTCGCGACATCGCTCACCGAGCAAGTCTGCGATCCGGCATGAACTCTAAACTTGGCGAGCGGGGTCGGTATATGAACAAACCTCCCATATAAACCAAGCCGCAGCCAGAATTCAAAATCGGGAATTTGACGCAGCTTTGTGTTCCAGCCATCGCATTTCTCAAATGCCGCTCTTGTCCAAAACGCGCCCGGACCCGGCAAACAAACTACATCCTTCACCATTCGTGCGTAATCGAATTCCGGCAATTTGACGACCCTGATATTTCTGGACTCTTCATCCATCTGCAAATAATCGCAGAAAACCATTACGGCATTCTCGTGGGCGTTCAGATGAGCGACCGCTTGTGTCACGGCTTCGCTCAACAGGACATCATCAGCACTCAAATAGCCCATGATTTCTCCCTTTGCTTTGTGCCAGCCCTTATTTAGCGTTGCGGCCTGCCCCATGTTCTGATGCCGCTCTCGATAGAACGCAGATTCCGGATACTCGTTGAGTATGGCCCAGGTTGAATCCGTCGAGCCATCATCAAGAACGATCAGCTCAATCCGTGGGTAATCCTGTCCCAATATGCTATCTATTGCCTCTTTTATATATTTCTCACAGTTATATACGGGTATAACTATCGATACGAGCGGGCATTTCATACTGTAACGGTCCGATAATTAATTGCTGAACTTAGACTGCCTGCCATACGAATCTTCTGCCTTTTGCCGCTCGGCCTCACGCTTCAGCTCCTCGATCTCGATCCGCAGACGCTCATACTCCGCAACCTTGGCCTGCAGAAACTCCAGTGTCATGCATGCCTTCTGCTCTACGCCTTTGGGAGTAAGCAGGTAAGCATAGGCCAGCTTATTGTCGCTGCTGCGGAAGTTGTTAACCTTCAGGCACCCTTTTGCAACCAAGGCATTCAGGCAGAAATTGACTTTACCCAGGCTGATGCCCAAACGCTTCGCCAGCGTTCGTTGAGAAAGGTCGGGACTCTCGGCCAGAATCTTGAGCAGGCCGTAGCTGGTGTGATCGTGGTTCATTGATTTACCCGGTGCGTTCACTTGATGAACGGGCCGCATTACAACAGCCGCCATCATGGCTGTCAAGAATGAACCGCAGCAGGCAAATCGGGCATCGTTCAAATCCGGATTCCCCGATGGCCTCTTTGTTTTCGGCGCCACCTTGCCGGCGCGGCGCTCCACTGCGCAAGGACGATAATGATAGAATCCAACGATGAAGTCGAATACTCATCTCACCCTTTCAGCCGCATCCGCAACGGCTTGCCGCGAAAAGCACTGCGTCCAGCCATGAACCTTTATTCTCCCCTCGTCGGATGTCTGGTCACCCTGATGCTGATCGCCGCCATACTTTTCAGCAAAATAGGGGCGAAGATCGCGGATATCCCCAACGAGCGCTCGCTCCACTCCACGGCGGTTCCGCGCATCGGCGGCATAGGTCTGATGGCCGGCGCGGCGGCGGGCTGGTTACTGCTGGATACGCCGGCCTGGTGGATACTCCTGCCGCTGCTGATCCTTTTCTGCATCTCCCTGCTCGATGACATGGGCGGACTCCCCGTCAAATGGCGCTTCCTTGCGCACTTCATTGCCGCAACGCTGATGGTCGCCGGCTCCGGGATATACGCGCAGCAGGGGATATTCGCCACCCTGCTCTTGCTGCTGTTCACCGTCTGGATGACCAATCTGTACAACTTCATGGATGGCTCGGACGGGCTGGCCGGCGGCATGGCGCTGTTCGGTTTCGGCTGCTACGGGATGGCCGCATGGCTGTCCGGCAACGAGGGCTTTGCGCTGCTGAATTTTTGCATCGCGGGTGCGGCGTTGGGCTTTTTAGCGTTCAACTTTCATCCCGCAAAAGTATTCATGGGCGATGCCGGTTCGATCCCGCTGGGATTTCTGGCCGCGACGCTGGGCATCCACGGCTGGCAAAGCGGGTTCTGGCCGCTGTGGTTCCCGCTGATGGTGTTTTCCCCGTTCATCGTCGATGCGACCTTCACGCTGTTCAAGCGCATGATGCGCGGCGAGAAGCTGTCGCAGGCGCACCGCAGCCACTATTACCAGCGGCTGGTGCAGATGGGTTGGGGACACCGCAACACCGCGCTGGCCGAATACGCGCTGATGGCGCTGATGGGCGCGGGCGCGTTGTCGGTGCTGGCCCTGCCGGCAAGCGGACAATACGCCATGATCCTGTTGGCTGCGGCGCTCTATCTCGCGATCACCGCAAAGATAGACCGTCTCTGGCATAAACACCGGTCCGGATCGGGAGGTACGCATGCCTAAGATATATCGCACCCTGCTCGCCGTGCTGCACGATATCGCGGCAATCGCGCTGGCATGGAGCTTTGCCTATCTGCTGCGTTTCAATTTCAGCCTGCCGGAAGATTTCGCCAGCGAATTGCGCCATACGCTGATCTGGGTCATGCCGCTACAGATACTGGTGTTCTGGCGCTTCGGCCTGTACCGCGGCATCTGGCGCTATGCCAGCACGGCCGATCTGCGCCGTATCGTATTGGCCGTCGCACTTTCTTCCGCAGCCATCCCGCTGCTGTTCTGGATGTTGCGCCTGGGGCTGGTGATTCCGCGCTCGGTGCTGGTGATCCATCCGCTGCTGCTGATCCTGATCATGGGCGGCAGCCGCTTCGTCTACCGGATGTGGAAAGAGAAGGGCCTGTACGGCGACATCAAGCTGCACGGCGAGCCGGTGCTGGTGCTCGGTGCCGGGGATGCTGCGGCGAGTCTGGCCAAGGAACTCGCCAAGAGCAGCGACTGGCATCTGGTCGGATTCCTCGACGACAACAGCGAGCGCCACGGACGCACGCTGAACGGCATCCGCATCCTCGGCGGGCTGGACAGCCTGCCGGAGTGGGCCGAGCGGCTGGACGTGACACAGGCCATCATCGCGATGCCCTCCAGTTCGCACCAGCAACGCAAGCGCGCGGTGCAACTGTGCAATCAGGCGAGGGTTAAGGCGCTGACCATCCCGTCGTTCGACGACCTGATGAACGGCAAGGTGGCAGTGTCGCAACTGCGGCCTATCGAACTCGACGACCTGCTCGGTCGCGACCCGGTGGTGCTGGACGATGCCGGGCTGCACGATCTGCTGACCGGCAAGGTCGCGATGGTGACCGGCGCTGGCGGCTCAATCGGCTCCGAGTTGTGCCGCCAGATCGCCCGCTTCTCGCCTGCCCGGATGGTGCTGTTCGAGGCTAGCGAGTTCGCGCTCTATACCATCGAACAAGAGCTGAAGCAGCAATTCCCCGCGTTGGACTTCGTCTGCCTCGTCGGCGACGTGCGCGATGCCGAGCGCGTCGGCGAAGTGCTGGTGCAATTCCAGCCATCGACGGTATTCCACGCTGCCGCCTACAAGCATGTGCCGATGATGGAACAGCGCAACGCCTGGCAGGCGATCCGCAACAACGTGGTCGGCACCCATACGGTTGCGCGCGCCGCCCAGCAGCATGGGGTGGACAAATTCGTGCTGATCTCGACCGACAAGGCAGTCAACCCGACCAACATAATGGGCGCGTCCAAGCGTCTGGCTGAAATGGCGTGTCAGGCATTGCAACCGTCCGGTGCGACGCGCTTCATCTCGGTGCGTTTCGGCAATGTGCTGGGTTCATCCGGCAGCGTGATTCCGAAGTTCCGCGAACAGATCGCCCAGGGCGGGCCGATCACGGTCACCCATCCGGAAATCACCCGCTATTTCATGTCCATCCCGGAAGCGGCCCAGTTGGTATTGCAGGCCGGCCTGATGGGACAGGGCGGCGAGATCTTCGTGCTCGACATGGGCGAGCCGGTGAAGATCGTCGATCTGGCGAAGGATTTGATCCGGCTATCCGGCTACACCGAGGAAGACATCCGCATCGAGTTCAGCGGCCTGCGTCCCGGCGAAAAGCTGTACGAAGAACTGCTGGCCGACGACGAGAACACGCTGCCCACGCCGCATCCCAAGCTGCGCATCGCACAGGCCCGGAGCGCCGATGCCGCATGGCTGGGCAGGCTCTTGGACTGGACTTCGGCCAGCACCATGCCGGACGAAGAAGTCCGCGTCGCGTTGAAAGAATGGGTGCCCGAATACCAGCCCAACTCCGGGAAGCCATCGTGACTGCCGCGACCTGGCAACAGCGCTATGTGACCCCGCCTTTGGGCTGGAGCGCGATACTGATCGGCTTCGCCGTGCCGATCTCGGTCGCGTTCGACAACCTGCTGCTGGCTATCCTGCTGCTGGGCTTCCTGTTCAACGCCCGCGCGATTCTGGATATCGCGACCCATCATCCCGCAGCGCGCGCCGCATGCTTGCTGTTCGGCATGCTCGCGCTCGGCATGAGCTACGGCGCGACGCCGTTGCGCGAAGCGACCGGCATACTCGGCAAATACGTCGATCTGATCTTCATTCCGCTGCTGGTATTGCTGTTCGCCGACGACACCGCCCGCCGGCGCGCGCAGTACGCATTCCTCGCCGCGATGGGGCTGACCCTGCTGCTGTCGTATCTGGTAGGCATCGGCTGGCTGCCGGTGCAAAAGTGGATGTGGTTCGCTTCCGGCCCGGAGAATCCGGCGATCTTTCACAGCCATATCACGCAGAACAACATGATGGCGTTCGCGGTGTTCCTCTCGCTGCTCCGGCTGCGCGCAGCCACGTCGCTCGAAGCGAAGGCAGGCTGGGGCTTGTTCGCTTTGCTGGGCGCGATCAATGTCCTGTTCATGGTGCAAGGGCGCACCGGCTACCTCATCATGATGGCGCTGCTGGCCTGGTTTGCCTGGTCCACGCTGACGCCGCTCATGCAGCGGCGCGGCATCGCCCTCGGCTGGCGTCACGCGCTGGCACTGTGCCTGACGTTGGGGCTGCTGGCCGCAGCAGCCTATCAACTTTCGTCGCGCCTGCACGACCGGGTGATGCTGGTCGTCACCGAATACTCGGCATGGCAACCCAACCACGGCAAAGACTCCTCCACCGGACAGCGGCTGGATTTTTACTACAACACATTACAGATCGTGCAGCAACAACCGCTATTCGGCGTCGGGACCGGCGGCTTCTCTGCCGCTTTCGCGCAACAAGTACAAGGCACGGAAGCCTTGCCTACCCACAATCCGCACAACGAATACCTGATGATCGCGGCGCAAACCGGCGTTGTCGGGCTGGCGTTGCTGCTGTACCTCTTCTACGTCCTGTGGCGGATCGCGCCGCGACTGCCAAGCCCTTTCGAGCAGGATGCCGCGCGCGGGTTGGTGCTGGCCTATCTGGTGAACTGCTCGCTCAACTCCGCGCTGCTGGATCATTCGGACGGCTTGTTCTTCGCGTTCATGACGGCGGTACTGTTCGCCAATCTCAAACCGGAAGCGAAACGTGACTGATACCCATACTCCAAGCCGCCCCAAGCTCAGCGTCTACATCATCACCTACAACGAAGCCGACAAGATCGCGGACGCGGTCGCCAGCGTGACCTGGGCCGACGAGGTGCTGGTGCTGGACTCGAACAGCACCGACGACACCGCGAAGATCGCCACGAAACTCGGCGCGACCGTGAAGCAGATCCCGTTCACGACCTTCGGCAAGCTGCGCAACGATGCAATCGCATCGTGCACCCACGACTGGGTGTTCAGCCTGGACGCGGACGAGCGCTGCACCAAGGTCGCGCGCGCCGAGATCGAGCGCGTGCTCGCGCAGCCCGACGCCGACGCCTATTACGTGCCGCGCCGCAACTGGTTCATGGGCCGCTGGATCAGGCACAGCGGCTGGTATCCGGACTACCGCCAGCCGCAACTATTCCGCAAGACCGCGATGAAGTTCAACGACCAGGACGAGGTGCACGAGTCGTATCGAGTCGAGGGCAAGATCGGCTACTTCGAGTCGTCCATCGTGCAGGTGCCGTTCCAGAATCTGGAACAACTGGTACACAAGATGCAGCGCTATTCGACACTGGGTGCGCGCAAGCTGGAGCGCAAAAACAAGCGCTTCGGCATGGGCACGGCGCTGGTCCACGGCCTGTGGGCGTTCTTCCGCATCTACGTGCTGAAGCGCGGCTTCCTCGACGGCTGGGCCGGTTTCGTGCTCGCGCTGGGCAACTTCGAGGGCACCTTCTACCGCTACGCCAAGGCCGCGACCGCGAAGACCAATTGGGCGCAGCCTCCGTCGGAAGATGATGCCAAGTAATTTTCGCATCGCCGTCATCGTCACCACCTACAACCGGCCTGACGCGCTGGCGCTGGTGCTGGACGGCTTCCTCGCGCAGAGCGACCGCAACTTCGAACTGCTGGTCGCCGACGACGGCTCGACCGCCGACACCGCCGAACTGGTCAGTGCGTACCAAGCGCGCACGCCGTTCAAACTGACGCATGTCTGGCAGGAAGACATCGGCTTTAGAGCTGCCGCCGCGCGCAACCGCGCAATTGCGGCAACCGACGCCGACTACATCGTATTCACCGACGGCGACTGCGTGCCGCCGACGGACTTCGTCGCCGCGCAGCGCGAGCTGGCCGAACCGGGCTGGTTCCTGTCCGGCAACCGCGTGCTGCTGAGCGAGTCGTTCACGCAGCAGGTCGTACAAAACAAGACGCCGATCTATCAATGGAGCAAAACGCAGTTGCTGCGCGCGGTGCTGCGCGGCGACCTCAACCGCTGGCTGCCGTTGCTACAACTGCCGGACTGGGACTGGCTGCGCAAACGCACGCCGCAGCGCTGGCAGGGCGCGAAGACCTGCAACCTCGCAGTATGGCGCGCCGATCTGCTGCGGGTGAACGGGCTCGACGAGTCCTACACCGGCTGGGGACTGGAGGATTCCGACCTGGTGATACGCTTGCTGCGCGCCGGCGTGCAGCACAAGAGCGGGCGCTTCGCCGTGCCGGTGTTCCACCTGTGGCACCGCGAGAACGACCGCAGTCGGCTGGAAGAAAACCAACGTCAGCTCGATGCGCTGCTGGCTTCCAGCCATGTGCGCGCGAAGCTCGGTTTGGATCAGTATCAATGAGCAAATTGTTAGCTACGAGCGGACAACGTAGGGCGGATGAGCGTAGCGTTATCCGCCGAATGCATTCCATCCACCCCGAATTCCATTCGGCGGATAACGGCCTGCGGCCTCATCCGCCCTACGCACGGAGCCACCCTACGTACAGACAGGTGCAGCCTTCATGAAAATAATCCACATCGCGCGCCGCTACGGCCCGGTCGGCGGCATGGAGCGCTATGTGTGGGAAGTGACGCGCGAACTCGCCGCACTCGGCCACCAGGTCGAGGTGGTGTGCGAGCGCTGCCACGCCGAACCGCCACCCGGCATCGCCGTGCACGAGCTCGGCGAGATCGCCGCGCGACCGCGCTGGCTCGCGCTGCTGCGCTTCGGCAAGCGCGTCGCGCGCTGGCTGGAAGCCTACCCGCATCCGGATTTTGTGATCCATAGCCACGAACGGCTGGATGTACATGACGTGACCACCTTCCACGGCCCGCCGTTCGCGACGGTACGCGATAAACCTTGGTGGAAAAAGCTGTCGCTGCGCATCGCGATGCAGCTCTGGCTGGAGCGGCGCGAACTGCGGGTCTCGCGCGCCATCGTGCCGAACTCCGCGATCATCTCGAAGATGCTCGCGCACTACTATCCCGAATACGCGCACAAGCTGACCGCGCCGGTCGAGCCCGGCGTCGCATCCGGCCCGCTGCGCGAATTCCGCGCGGTCGACCCGCAGGGCGGCGTGGTCGGCTTCGTCGGCAAGGAGTGGCAGCGCAAGGGCCTGCCGCTGATCGCCAATGTCATCGCCGAACTGCGTCGCACCCGCCCGCAATTAGAGCTATGGGTGGTCGGCCCCGCGCCGGAAGAGGTGCAACACCTGTTCGCCGGCTGGCTGGGCGGCTACCGCCTGCTGGGCTGGCGCAGCGACAACGACTATCTGAAGGATTTCGACGTGCTGCTGCATCCGGCGCGCGCCGAGCCTTACGGCATGGCCATCGCCGAGGCGATGGCCACACAGGTGCCGGTGGTGGTATCGGACGTATGCGGCGCGGCAAACTCCGTCCGCGTCGAATCCGGTACGGTGTTACCGCTGTCGGCTCCGCTCGAAGCATGGGCCGCTGCCGTCGAGGCACAACTGCGGCGCGCGGACGCGCCGCCGCGATTCGACCGCGACTGGCGCGCCGTCGCGGTCGAGTATGAGACAATTTACAAAAGCTGCTTGAATGGTGAAATGCAATGACTGAAAGATTCATGAAGACCTGCCCGGTGGGCTGCGACGCGCCGCTGGAGACGACCGACCATGTGATGCCGGAAGGCTCGCTGCTGCGCTGCACGAAATGCGGGCAGTTGCTGAGCCAGTGCACCGAGGCGCGCTACTGGCAGTCGATGGAAGAATTCGAAGCGCCGCAGGGCACGTTGCCGAGCGAACGCTCGCTGGCCAGCCGCTTCCGCCGCAGCAAAAAATTCCTCGACCAGATCACACGATTGCTCGACAAGACGCCCGGGGAGATCAAGTTGCTCGATGTCGGCTGTTCCAGCGGCGCATTCCTCGCCGATGCGGTGAAGATGGGCTTCCGCGCAGAAGGGGTCGAGCCTGCGGCAGCGCCGGTGGCAACCGCACAGGCGGCGGGCCTGAACGTACGTCAGGGACTGCTGCAGGACATCGGTTACGCCGACGGCCAGTTCGATGCGGTCACGCTGCTGGAAGTGATCGAGCACCTGCAAGACCCGCATTCGCTGCTGCAGGAATGCCGCCGCATCCTGCGTCCGGGCGGCATCCTGCTGGTCGGCACCGGCAACGCGGCGAGCTGGACCTTCGCCGCGGAGAGCGCGCGCTGGGAATACCTGAGCATCGCCGGCCACGGCGGCCACGTCAGTTTCTACAACCCGGCATCGATGGCCTCGCTGGCCAAACGCAGCGGCTTCTCGGTCGCCGCGGTGCGCACGCGCGGTGTACGTTTCTGCGAAAAGAGCGATTGCTCGAAACCGGTGTACCGCCTCGCCAAGATCGCCGGCGAATCGCTGAACTTCCTCGCCGCCGCGCTCGACAAGGGCCACGACATGGCGGTGTACCTGAGGCGCGACTAGTCTCTACCTGCCTGCGCCCATCCGGTGCAGCGCCTCGATGAAATCGGGCTCGAACGTCTGCGCCGCGCCCTCCGTGAGGTGACTGATATCGCGGAAGCTGGCCAGGCCGTCGCGCACGATGTAGCAATGCGTCGCGTCGCACAGGCGTTGCGTCGGGTCCAGCAGCCACAGTTTCCCGCTCTCCGCTTCAGCCTTCAACTCGGCGCGCAGCTTGTCCAATATCGCGCTCTGCCGCACCTCCGGCGTGGCCTCCAGCTTGATCTCGTCTATCGCATGGCCCGCCTGTATCTGCCGGACCGCCCAGCCTGTCTCCACATTCATGCCGGGGACAGGCAGCGGCGTCAGCAGAATGACCTTGCGTCCGTGTGCGATCAGGTCGCGAACCAGCTTCACGGTGCGCCCTATGGCCTCATCGTCATCGAACCAGATACGGGCCAATATCACCGTCTCGATCTCCGGATGATCGAGCAGGTAGGCGTACACCTCGCGGTTGAAGGCCTTGCAGAGCGGATAGTCAGGATATTGGATCGCATCGTTCTCGATGAACGCGCGGCATCCGCCCATGGTCGCGATCAGGCCGGTGCTGCCGACGGCCTTGCTCGCATCGCTCAATGCGCTCAGGTACTGGTTCGCATGGGAATCGCCCCACAGCATCGTGGTCGCGTCCTCCGCCCGGCCGGATGCGCCATAGACGCAGAACTGCTCCGGCGCGTCCTTGGTGTTGCGGTCGGAGCGGAAACACTCGTTGCGCGGCGTGGTTTGCGCCGCCTGCTGGGCGGCGCGCGCGACATATTCGGGGAAGCGCGGCGGATACCCCTTGGTAACAACGATAAATGCGACGAATCCGACCCCGGCCAGCAGCACCGCGACCGTCGCCGCCTTCAGCTTGCCGGAGGACACCCGGCCGCGCTCGCGGAACGGACGCTCCACCCAGCGCCACGACACATAGGCGAACAGGAAAATCAGCTGCAGCATGACCGCCTTGTGCGCGATCGTCATGCTGTCGCCATACATCATCCCGGCGAACACCCACACCGGCCAGTGCCACAGGTAGAGCGAATATGACATGTCGCCGACGAGCTGGACGGCGGGATGGGCGATGACCGGATTGTCCTGCGCATCCGCCGCGAAATAGATGAAGGCCGCGGCGAACCCGACCGGCAGCAACGCCCAGACATTCGGCCAGGGTGCACTCCCGCCGAGCAGCGACACGCTGGCGATCAGCACGACCACACTGGCGAGGAGGAACAGCCGGGCGTGACGATGCCGGCTCGGCGCGATGATCGCGCATGCCGCGCCTGCGGCGAACTCCCAGCCACGTGCGGCGACATGGTAGAAGCCACTCTCCGGCATCTTGTAGGCGAGCCACAGCGCCCATGCAAACGAGGTCGCGCCAGCCAGCGCCAGCAGCAGCGGCACGCGCGCCCCTAGCCTCGCCTTGTAGACGGCGATCAGGATCAGCGGCAGCCAGAAATAGAACTGGCCTTCGACAGCCAGCGACCAGGTATGCAGCAGCGGTTTGGTATGCGAAGCCGCATCGAAATAGCCCTGTGCCCCCATGAAGGCATGGTTGGACACGAAGGTCAGCGCCGCCAGCGCCGTCCGCGAGAACGACAGGTATTCGCGCGGCAGAATGAAGAACCAGCCCCACAATGCGGTGGCCGCGCAGACGACCGCGAGCGCGGGGAAGATGCGGCGGATGCGCGCCCCGAAGAAACGCTTCAGCGAGAAGTCGCCGCGCTGCATCTGGGCGTAGACCTTGCCGAAAATAAGATAGCCCGAGATCACGAAGAAGATGTCGACGCCGACGAACCCGCCGCCGAAACCCGCGATCTGGAAGTGATAGGCGATCACCGCCAGCACCGCGAAGGCCCGCAGGAACTGGATGTCGCGTCTGCTTGAATTCTGCTCAGCCATCGCGCGCGCTCATTGCCGGCCCGGGACTCACAGCCCGGACCTGATCAGTTCGACCAGCCGCGCCGCGCCGGCGGGGCTGACATGATTGTTGTCGGTATACAGCACGAGGCCGTCGTCACGCGTGCGGCAGATGTCTTCGCTGCAGAAGATCGGCGTCGGGTCGAGCGATGCGAGCCCGCCTCCCTGCCATTGCCGGACGAAGTCGTCCATGAAACGGTTCTGTTCGCGGATGCGCGCCAGCGGTTGCGTGTAGCCGGCGGGAAGGTCCTGAACGACCCTGGGCAATATCGGCACGCTGTGCATGATGACGACCGCCATGCCCGCCCTGTTCATGCGGCTTATCGTGTCACGCAGATGCTGCGCCATCACCTGTTTGCTCGATGCCGCATCGCGCGAAGTTGTTTCCGCATCGGACACCAAATGGCTGGGCCGCCCGTCCGGCTTGCCTTCGCTGTACAGGCTCCAGTGCGCGACCAGAAAGACCTTTTTGAACTCGCCGCTCGCGATCAGTTTCTCTACACGCTCGTCGAAACTCTGCGCGCAGATGTCCTTCGCGCCGTCGAAGCTGCTGACGCCGAACAGCGGCGGGCAACCGGCGAATATCGCCAGCACCCCGGCGGCATGCTCGTCCTCGGCGGCCGCCTTGAACGCCGGGTATGCGGCACGCGCATGCGAATCGCCGAGCAGCAGGAAGCGCTCTTTGGCGGCCGCATCGCCGAAGGTGCAGAAATGCGGATCGGCCGTATTCGGCTCGTCGCCGATGCCGCAACCCGCGGGATAGCCGGGCTGCGTCCCGGTTGCCGCCTCGAAGTCGAACGCCGCGACATTCTTCTCGACCTCGACCCACGCCGGGAAGCGTTCCTCCATGCCGCGTTGCGCATAGATGTAGCTGCCGGCGCCGATGCAGAACACCGCGAACGACAGTGTGAGTCCCGCCACCATCCTGCCGGAAAATTTCTCGCGGTTGTTGCGGAACGGCTCCTCGACATATCGCCACGCGACATAGGAGACCAGCGCGGTGAGCAGCAGCAACAGCGAAATCTCCGCGATGCGGCCCAGACCGTGATCCGTGTTGTGGAACCACACGATCAGCGGCCAGTGCCACAGGTAGAGCGAATACGAGAGGCCGCCGATGAAGACCAGCGTCTTGCCGCCCAGCCAGTGGCCGGCACGCGTGCCGGAACCGCAGGCGATCAGCAACGCGGTCGCGAGACTGGGAACGAGCAGCAGCATGCCCGAATACGGCAGGCCTTCGTCGAGGAACAGCAGGGACGCGGCGACCAGCGCCAGCCCGGCCAGCGACAGCGCCTCATTGCCCGACAGCCTGTCCTTCAGCGCGGCAGGCATCAGCGCGACCAGCGCGCCGACGACGAACTCCCATACCCGTCCGGCGAAGGAGAAGAAACCCTCGCTCGGCAATTGCTGTTGGATGTAATCGAAGCGTACCCAGAGCGAGGCGAGCGCAATCAGCGCGAGCACCGCAATGCGGTGCGACTTCAAGCGATACAACAGGATCAGCAGCAGCGGGAAGACCAGATAGAACTGCTCCTCAATCGACAGCGACCAGGTATGCAGCAGCGGCTTCACGTCGCCCGACAGGTCGAAATATCCCTGCTGCCGCGCGAACACCATGTTGGTCAGATAGATCGCGGAGAACTGCAGGCTCTTCGCATATTGCAGAAAGTCGTACGGCTTCAGCACCAGATACGAGATGGCAGCCGACGCCGCGATCATCAGGAACAGGTTGGGCAGCAGGCGCACCACGCGGTTCTTGTAGAATCGGGCGACGGAGAAGGTTCCGCGTTCCAGTTCGCCCGCGATCATCTTGGTGATCACGAAGCCCGATATCACGAAGAAGATATCGACGCCTACATATCCGCCGGGCAACACGCCGACGCCAAAATGGAACAGGATTACCGCGATGACGGAGATCGCGCGCAATCCCTGGATCTCCGGGTAGAAACGCTTGGCTATGTTCGGCATTCGGGCAAAGAAGGTGTGTAAAGTAACGGCACTGGATTAGAATCGGCCCGCGTCCCGTCATTTTAACAGGTGTTCAGCGATGGCCATTTACGCAATAGGCGACATACAAGGATGCTACGACGAACTCCGGCGAACGCTAGACCGGATCGCGTTCGACCCCGCGCGCGACAAGCTGTGGCTGGTCGGCGACCTGGTCAATCGCGGTCCCGGTTCGCTGGAAGTGCTGCGCTTGGTGAAGTCGCTGGGCGACAGCGCGATCACCGTGCTGGGCAACCACGATCTGCATCTGCTCGCGGTATCGACCGGCGCGGCTGAACTGCACCGCAGCGACACGCTGGACGAGCTGCTCGCCGCCCCCGACCGCGAAGAATTGCTGCACTGGCTGCGCCACCAGCGCCTGCTGCATGCGGAAGACGGCTACGTGCTGGTACACGCCGGCCTGCTGCCGGGCTGGACCGTGAAACAGGCCGCGAAACTCGCGCACGAAGTCGAGACCGCGCTGCGCGGCGACGACTACGCCACCTTCTTCGCGCGCATGTACGGCAACAACCCGCACGGCTGGGACGACGGCCTCACCGGCTACAAACGCCTGCGCGTCATCACCAACGCGCTGACGCGCATGCGCATCTGCAGCCCGCAGGGCGAGATGGAGTTCAAGTTCAAGGGCGAGCTGCACAACATCCCCGCAGGCTACCTGCCCTGGTTCGACGTTCCCGACCGCGCCAGCCGCGACGCGACCGTGATCTTCGGCCACTGGTCCGCGCTCGGTCTGATGCTCAGGGAAGACGCGATCGCGCTCGACACCGGCTGCCTGTGGGGCGGCCCGATGACCGCGATCCGTCTGGACGACCGCGAACTGTTTCAGGTGGAATGCAACAACCCGGTGGCGAAGCATTGGTGATCGCTCCCGATTACTGGTTCGCTTTCCCCAACGTCGGAACTTATGGGATGGCTCGCCAACTAATTGCGCTCGCTGGCTTGTTTAAGCCGCCAGTCGCGATCGGCATGGCTGCATGTGAATGATGTAATTTCAGGAGAAATAAGAATGCTAGGCGAACAAAAGGAATGGGTGATTCTCGGTGTAACGGATACCGGTGAGATATTCGATGTGCCGGGCTGGCCCGAGCGCCTGTGCGGGATGCTGGCCGACCAGCATAAAGACAATCGGGTGAGCTATTCCAAATACCTGAACCCGGCCCACATTGGCGGATTCCCGGCCGTGGTGATGTTGAGCGCACTGGAGCAGGACGACCCCGCGTCATTTTCCATCGTAAAGCAATTCGTCGCCGATAATCGGCTCAAGACCCGCTCGGGACGCACCGGCATCAGCACCGGCAAATATCCGATTCTTCAACAAGAGCGCCGCCAATACATCAAGGGTTAGTCAGCTGCGTAGAGCGAAACCCCCAAGAGTGCAAGAGCATTGCGCCGCAGTAACGGCATTGGTGATACGTCCGCATTGACCCAGCGAGATCGCATGTATAGACTTGCGTTTATACATTTTGTATAAGGAGCAAACCATGTCCGAAGCCGTTCTCGATATCAAGCGCTGGGGCAATAGCCTCGGCGTCCGCCTGCCCGCCGCGGTGGCACGCAAAGCGCATCTGCACGCCGACCAGCGCGTGCACATCTCCGTCGAAGGCGACCATCTCATCATCTCCCCGGTGACAGACGAACCGCTGACGCTGGAACAGCGGTTGGCCGCCTACGATCCAGAACGGCACGGCGGCGAGCAGATGGTCGCGACGAAAGCGTTGGGAGCCGAACGGTGGTAACCGCCGCGAAACCGCCGAGCCCCAAGCGCAAGGCCTGGTCGCCAGATCGGCAGGACATCGTCTGGATCGACTGCAACCCGCAGGTCGGACGCGAGATGCGCGATGTCCACCCTTTCCTCGTCCTCTCGCCGCGCGTCTTCAACGAAAAAACCTCGCTGGTGATCGGCCTGCCGATGACCACGGCGGAATACAACGCCGACAATCCCTTCGCCGTCGAGGTGGGCGTGGCGAAAGGCCGCAAGGCAGGACAGACCAGTTACGTGCTGTGCCACCAGCCAAAATCTTTCGATTGGCGCTTGCGCAAGGCCAAGGCCCATCCGCTGGTCAGGCTACCGGACGCGCTGTTCGTCCAAGTGTGCGAACGGCTGAACCAGATTATTCAGGTCGGTTGAGCATCCCCGGGAACATCCTGCACCAATGCAAATCGGCGTCCCTGAGAACGCCGATCCGTTACTACCCTGCCCGATACGACCGGAAACTAAACGATCAGAATCTCCGCCGCTGTGTCGGCGCACCCGGGGTGCGTCCTTCGATGTGGCGGAACGTGATGCGTCCCTTGCTCAGATCGTAGGGCGACAGCTCCAGCGAGACCTTGTCGCCGGCGATGATGCGGATGTGGTTCTTGCGCATCTTGCCGGCGCTGTAGGCGATCAGCTTGTGACCGTTGTCCAGCGTGACGCGGAAACGCGAGTCGGGCAGCACTTCTTCCACCACGCCGCCCATTTCGAGCAGTTCTTCCTTCGCCATCTATTTAAGCGCCTCGAATGTTCGACGCCTGCTGACCCTTGGGGCCAGTGGTGATGTCGAAATTCACGCGCTGGCCTTCGGTCAGCGTCTTGAAGCCTTCGCTCTGGATCGCGGAAAAATGCGCGAACAGATCGTCGCCGCCGTTTTCCGGCGTGATGAAGCCGAAGCCCTTGGAATCGTTAAACCACTTTACTGTGCCTGTTGCCATGTCTTGTATCTCCTGAAAAACAAGGGGGACTGCCCCCGAACGAGGCGATGATCAAGACGGCAAGGAGTGAAGGGAGAAATACCGCAGGAAGCGGGCACTGAACCAGACAACAACGAGAGGACTTGAGAATCGCGGGGCGCACTATGCACCCTATCGTCTTCAATTGCAAATGAAATTTCCGCGTTCAGAGCTCCGCGACCACCGGCGTGTGATCCGAAGGCCGCTCCAGTTTGCGCGGGGTCTTGTCGATGACGCAGCCCTTGCATATAGCCGCCAGCGGCTCGCTGATCAGGATGTGGTCGATGCGCAGGCCCATGTTGCGGCGGAAGGCCATCATGCGGTAATCCCACCACGAATAGCTTTTCTCGGGCTGCTCGAACAGGCGGAAGCTGTCGCGCAACCCGAGCGCTTGCAAAGCTTTGAATGCGGCGCGCTCCGGTTCGCTGACCAGCACCTTGCCTTCCCAGCCCTTGGGATCGTACAAATCGGCGTCTTCCGGGGCGATGTTGTAATCGCCCAACAGCGCCAGCTTCGGATAGCGCGTCAGTTCTTCCCGCAGCCAGTCGTGCAGCGCGGCCAGCCACTTCAATTTGTATTCATATTTGTCGGAACCGACTTCCTGTCCGTTGGGAATATAAACGCACACCACGCGCACGCCACCTATCGTCGCGGCGATCACGCGCTTCTGTTCGTCGGCGTAACCGGGGATGCCGAACTGCACGTCGATAGCCTGTTCGCGGCTCAGGATGGCGACGCCGTTGTAGGTCTTCTGGCCGCTGAACACCGAGTGATAGCCCGTCGCCAGCAGTTCGGCCTGCGGAAAGTCGGTGTCCTGCTGCTTGGTCTCCTGCAGACACAGCGCATCGACCGGATTCGCCGCGAGCCAGTCCAGCACATGCGGCAGGCGCACCTTCAGCGAGTTGACGTTCCACGTCGCGAGCTTCATGGCGTGACGGTCCCGGCGGGAGCGACCGCGCTGGTCGCGGCATCCTCTTTCTTCGCAACGGGCCGCGCTGTCGGAGAGAGTTCGGGGCGCGGGCGATACGGTGCGATCTTCGGATAGCCGACGATGTCGAGTTCGCCGTGCCAGCGTCCGTCATTAAACCCATGGATGTAGGACTTGCCGACGCCCAGCGCGGGCACGTTGTCGCCACCCGACGCGGCCTTGAACGCATCGATCTCGTCCTTGGTCACCAGATTCTTTTCGGCGAACGGGATACCGCGCCTGGTCAGCAGCTCGCGCGCCTGCCTGCATACGTCGGTGCAGTTGTCCGCGACATACAGCGTCACCGGGAAGTTCTGCTGCGCGCGCCGCGTTGCGTAAGGGAGATCGGAATCCGACACGTTGCCGGAGAATTTTTTCTTCTCGACATCTACAACCGGCGGGGGCGCATCGCCGTAATGCACCTTGCCCTTCTCGTCCACCCAGCGGTACAACTCGCCGGCCTGCGCCGACAGCGATACCGCAAGCAATCCAACTATCAACAAATGCTTCACTTTGCCTCCCGCATATTCGATCAGAAGTTCAACCTGCGATTTCGCCATCCGGCATTATCTTGTGACTTGCCGTAGGAGCGGCTTCAGCCGCGATTTCCATGCACCCCACGACTCCATCGCGGCTATAACCAGCCACTTAGCGCAGGTTTCATCGCGCTTAGTGGATTGGCTAGTTGTTCCACCAAAGCCGCTCCTACAAATGCATCACGCCTCGATCAGCCCATTGTGCCGCAACAGCGCATCGATGCTGGGCGCACGTCCGCGAAATGCGCTGAACGAATCCATCGCGCCGCGGCTACCGCCCATCGCCAGTATCTCGGCACGGAAACGCGCACCCACGTCCGGGTTCAGCACGCCGTGTTCTTCGAACAGGCTGTAGGCGTCGGCGGACAGCACCTCGGCCCACTTGTAGCTGTAGTAGCCCGCCGCATAGCCGCCAGAAAAGATGTGCGAGAAGCTGTGCGGGAAGCGGTTGAACTCGGGCGGGATCAGCACCGCGACTTCGGCGCGCACTTCGTCGAGCAACTGCAATATCGTTTTGCCGCCGCCCGCCTCGAAGCTGCTGTGCATCAGCATGTCGAACAGCGAGAACTCGATCTGGCGCAGAGTAACCAGACCGCTCTGGAAATTCTTCGCCGCGAGCATCTTGTCGAACAGCGCGCGCGGCAGCGGCTCGTTGGTGTCCGCCTGACGCGTCATGCCGCGCACCACGTCCCACTCCCAGCAGAAGTTCTCCATGAACTGGCTGGGCAACTCGACCGCGTCCCACTCCACGCCGTTAATGCCGGACACGCCGAGATCTTCCACCTCGGTCAACAGGTGATGCAGGCCGTGACCGAATTCGTGGAACAGCGTGATGACCTCGTCGTGCGTGAAGGTCGCGGGCTTGCCGCCGACCGGCGCGGAAAAGTTGCAGTTCAGGTACGCGACCGGCGTCTGGATGCCATCGGCCTTGCGGCGACGCGTGATCACGTCGTCCATCCAGGCTCCGCCGCGCTTGCTGTTGCGCGCATACATATCGAGGTAGAACTGGCCGACCAGCTTGCCGCCCTTATCGCGGATGTCGTAAAAGTGCGCGTCCTCGTGCCAGACCGGCGCTTCGGCCCGCTCGATTTGCAGGCCGTATAGCGTCTCGACCAGACGGAACATGCCGGGCAGCACCGCATCCTCAGGGAAGTACTGTTTCACCTCCTGTTCGGAAAACGCGTAGCGTTGCTCGCGCAGCTTCTCGCTAGCGTAGGTCGTATCCCAGGAATGCAGTTCGGACAGATTCAATTCCTTGCGCGTGAACTCGCGCAGCTCGGCCAGATCCTTCTCGGCGAAAGGCCGCGCGCGCTGCGCCAGTTCGCGCATGAACTGTACCACCTGTTGCGGCGTGTCCGCCATCTTTGCCGCCAGCGACAACTCGCCGTAATTCTCGAAGCCCAGCAACGTCGCTTCCTCCGCGCGCAGCTTGACGATCTCATCCATCAGCGGGCCGTTGTCCCAATCGGATTTGCCGAACTCGGAAGCGCGCGTCGCATAGGCGCGGTACATCTGCTCGCGCAGCGTGCGGTTGTCGGCGTACTGCATCACCGGCATGTAGGACGGCGCCTTCAGCGTAAACAGCCAGCCTGTTTTACCAGCCGCTTCAGCGGCCTCCTGCGCCGCCTGCAACACATCGTCCGGCAATCCGGAGAGTTCGCTCTTGTCGGCGATCACCAGCGTGTAATCGTTGGTCGCATCCAGCAGATTGTCGGAGAAACGCGACGACAGATCGGCCAATCGCTCCTGCACTTCGAGGTAACGCGGTTTCTTGTCGTCCGGCAGTTCCGCGCCGCCGAGACGGAAATCGCGCAGCTCGTTCTCGATCACCTTTTTGCGCGCGCCGCTCAACGTCTCGAACTCGTCGCCGTTGCGCAGCGCCTTGAATTTATCGAACAGCGCGAGGTTCTGCCCCATCTCGGCGTAATACTGCGTGATCTTCGGCAGCATCGCGTTGTACACCTCGCGCAACTCGGGCGAATTCATCACCGCATTCAGATGCCCGACAGGCCCCCAAGCGCGCGACATGCGCTCGTTGGCATCCTCCATCGGCAGCACGAAGTCGTCCCAGGTCGGCGGCACATCGTCCGCCAGCAGCCGCGCGACCAGCGCGCGATTCTCGTCCAGCAACTGCTCGATGGCCGGTGCGACATGTTCGGGTTTGATCTCCGCGAAGCGCGGCAGACCGAAAAAGTCCAAAAGTGGATTGCTTGAATTATTCATAAAAGTGTCAGTAAATTTATTGGCTAGTTGGACTTTCAGTGCAGGCTAACTTGCTCAGCAAGTTATGCCGTAACTAAAAGTCGAGTAATGGGTTCATATGAAAACTCTGTGAATAAAACGAGTTCGCCCCCGGACAGGAGGCGAACATGGATACATCAAGCCTGATAAACCACTTGCCCGCTCACTAGGGTATAGCGCACCCTGCCCTGCACTTCGAGGCCGGTGAACGGCGTGTTTTTGCCCTGACTCTTCAGCGCGGCGGGTTCGACTTTCCACCATACAGCGGGATCGAACACGCACACATCGGCAGTCGCGCCGACGCTGAGGTGGCCGGCGTCCAGACCGAGCACGCGCGCGGGATGCAGCGTGGCTCGGGCCAGCGCGTCGGATAGCGCGATCTTGTCCTGCTCGGCCCATTTCAGCACCAGCGGCAACAGCAGTTCCAGGCCGGTCGCACCCGGTTCGGCTTCGGCAAACGGCAGTTGCTTGGCGTCTTCGTCTACCGGCGCATGGTTCGAGCAGATCGCGTCTATCGTGCCGTCCAGCAGGCCGGCGCGCAGTGCGGCGCGGTCGCGCAGGCTGCGCAGCGGTGGCACCAGATGACAGTTCGGGTCGAAGAAGCCGATGTCGTTTTCCGACAGATGGGTGTGATTCATCGACACGTCGCAAGTGACCTTCAGCCCCTCGCGTTTCGCGGTGCGGATCATGTCCACACCCGCCGCGCTGGAGATGCGGCAGATATGCAGCCGCACGCCGGTGTCGCGCGCCAGCGCCAGCATGGTCGCCAGCGCGATAGTCTCGGCGCTGACCGGGATCGCCGGCAGGCCGCAACGCGTGGCGACCTCGCCGTCGTGGGCGACGCCGTTCTTGGCGAGAAAGCTGTCCTGCGGGCGCAGCCACACCGGAAAGTCGAAGGTCGCGGCGTACTGCATCGCGCGCATCAGCACGCGCGTGTCGGTCAGCGGCGCGTCGGCCTGGCTGAACGCGACGCAGCCCGCATCGACCAGCTCGGCCATCTCGGTCAGCTCCTGCCCATGCAGGCCCGCGGTCAATGCGCCCACCGGATAGACGCGCGCTTGATTCAGGTTGCGCGCCTTGTGCTTGAGCATCTCGACCAGCCCCGGCTCGTCCAGCGCCGGGTCGGTGTCCGGCGGACAAGCCAGACTGGTGATGCCGCCCGCGACCGCCGCCGCCATCTCGGACTCCAGCGTCGCCATGTATTCGTAGCCGGGCTCGCGCAAGCGCGCCGCGAGGTCGATCAGGCCGGGCGCGACGATCAGCCCGCTTGCGTCGATGACCTTGTCCGCAACGAAACCTGCCGGCGCGCTGCCGATGGCGGCGATTTTGCCCGTCGCGATGAATACATCCTGCTGCGCGTCGATGTTGTTCTTCGGGTCGATCAATCGACCGTTCTTGATATGGATGTTCATCATTTATCTCCCGCCAGCATGCTCATCACCGCCATGCGCACCGCGATGCCGAAGGTCACCTGCGACAGGATCACCGAGCGCGGGCCGTCGGCGACGACGGAATCGATCTCGACGCCGCGGTTCATCGGGCCCGGATGCATCACGATCGCATCGTCCTTGGCATGCGCCAGCTTCTCTTCGGTGAGACCGTAGTTCTTGAAATATTCCTGCGCGGAGGGCAGCGCCGCGCCCTGCATGCGCTCGTTCTGCAAGCGCAGCATCAGCACCACGTCGACATCCTTAAGGCCCTGCGCCATGTCGTGGTAGACGCGCACGCCGAGATTCTCGACCATAGTCGGCAGCAAGGTCTTCGGCGCGATCACGCGCACTTCCGGCACGCCCAGCGTAGTCAACGCGTGTATCTGCGAACGCGCGACGCGGGAGTGCAGCACGTCGCCGACGATGGCGACGCGCAGGTTGTGGAATTCCTTCTTGTAGTGGCGAATGGTGAACATGTCCAGCAGCGCCTGCGTCGGATGCGCGTGGCGGCCGTCACCGGCGTTGATCACATGAATCTCCGGCGCGACATGGCGCGCGATCAGGTGCGCCGCGCCGCTCTGCGAGTGGCGCACGACGAACATGTCGGCATGCATCGCGCAGAGGTTGTCCACGGTGTCCAGCAGGGTCTCGCCCTTGCTGGTCGAGGACGAGCCGATGTTCAGGTTGACCACGTCGGCGGACAGCCGCTTCGCGGCGATTTCGAAGGTGGTGCGGGTGCGCGTGCTGTTCTCGAAGAACACGTTGAACACCGACTTGCCGTGCAGCAGCGGCACCTTCTTGATCTCGCGCCCTTCGGCGACATCGAGGAAAGTGGCTGCCTTGTCGAGGATGTCGCGCACGATGCGCGCGGGCAGGCCTTCGGTGGTCAGCAGGTGCTGGAGTTCGCCGTCTTTATTCAGTTGTGGATTATTCATTGACTCCTCGAAAATCTATTTCTCATCGCGCCTTGACGGTTCGCGGACGACAAGCCTTCCCGCCGAGGGTTCGTCAAAATACGCTTGCAATATCTGTTGCGCGGCATACTGGTCGAGCACCGCTTTCTGCTTGCGGCCGCGCACGCCGGCTTCGTTCAGCCGCGAGCTCGCGGCGAGCGAAGTATACCTTTCATCGACCAGTATCACGGGCAAACCGAACCGCCCCTTGAGGCGGTTGGCGAAGCGACGGCACAGCGCGGTCAGCTCGCTCGGCGTGCCGTCGTCGTTGCTCGGCAGGCCTACCACCAGCGCTGCGGGCTGCCATTCGGCGACCAGCGCGGCGATACGCGCGAAACGCGGATCGGTCTTCTCTTCGTCTATGGTTTCCAGCGGGTTGGCCGAGGCCGAGATGGTGTTGCCTGTCGCAATTCCGATGCGCCGGGCGCCGAAGTCAAATGCGAGGAACGTGCCTTGTGGGAGCGTTACTCCCTCAGGCATGCCCGGCCTCGTCCGACAGCGAAGCATAGTCCACGCCCAGCAGCGCCATCGCGGCCGCGAAGCGTTCCTCGGGCGGCAACTCGAACAGGATGTGCTCGGAGGCCGGCACAGTCAGCCAGGCGTTTTCCGAAATCTCATGCTCCAACTGCCCCTGATCCCAGCCGGTATAGCCCAGCGTGACAATCATATGCCGCGGCCCCGTGCCTTCGCCCATGGCTTCGAGAATATCCTTGGAGGTGGTCAGCGACAGCTTGTCGTTGATGCGCAACGACGACTGCCACTCTCCGCCGGTGTCGTGCAGCACGAAGCCGCGCTCGGTCTGCACCGGCCCGCCGAAATAGATCGGCAGCTGTTCCAGCCCCGGCTTATGCATCGGGATCTGGATCTGGTCGAACATCTCGCCCAATGTCAGGCTGAGCGGTCGGTTCACGACGATACCCAACGCGCCGTTCTCGTTGTGCTCGCAGACATAAGCCAGCGCGCCGGCAAACACGCCCTCCTGTGTGCTGGGCATCGCGATCAGAAAATGGTGGGTAAGGTTGAAGTCAGACATGGGCGCATTGTAGCCGCAAGCCGGGCTGCGGCATAGCATGGCCCATGACAGCTCGACCCATGACTAGCGCCGCCAGAAATGCGGCGTGAACAGGATCAGCACCGTGAAGATCTCCAGTCGCCCGACCAGCATACCGAATGCGCACACCCAAGTCTGGAAATCGGTCAGCCCTTGGTAGTTGCTGGACGGACCGACCGTTCCCAGCCCCGGGCCGATGTTGTTGACGCAAGCCACCACCGCCGTAAATCCCGATATGAAGTCCATGCCGCTGATCAGCAGCACGAAGGTCAGCGTCGCGATGGTCATGAAATACAGGAAGATGAAGCCCAGCACCGCGAACACGATGTTGTTCGGCACCACTTGGCCGCCGATCTTCATCGGATTGATCGCCGCCGGATGCAGCAGCTTGAGAAACTCGCGCCCGCCCTGTTTGAACAGCACCATTGTGCGCATCATCTTGATGCCGCCGCCGGTCGAACCGGAACTGGCTGCGATACATCCGACGAACAGCATCCACATTGGCGCAAAGATCGGCCATTGCGCATAATCTACGCTGGCATAGCCACTGTCGGTAGCGATGGAGACCAGATTGAAGCTGGCATGGCGCAGGGCCGTCAGGAAGTCGGGATAGACATTGCTCCACCACAGGAACACCGCGATACCGAAACAGCTCGCCAGGATCAGGCCTACTGCGGCGACCGCCTCGGCATCGCGCAGGTACATTCCCAACGACTTGCTGCGCCACGCCAGAAAATGCGTCGCGAAGTTGACCACCGCGATCAGCATGAACACGATCATCACAAACTCGATCAGCGGTGAATTGAAATAGCCTACGCTGGCATCGTGGGTAGAAAAGCCGCCCAGCCCCATCGCCGAGAACGCATGGCACACCGCATCCAACCAGTCCATGCCCGCCCATTTCAGCGATGCGATACAGGCCAGCGTGATGCCCAGATACACCGTCCACAGGTTGCGCGCGGTATCGGCGATGCGCGGCGTCAACGCGGAATCCTTCATCGGGCCGGGCGTCTCGGCCTTGAACAACTGGCGACCGCCGATACCCAGCAGCGGCAGCACCGCGACCGCCAGCACGATGATGCCCAGCCCGCCCAGCCAATTCAGCTCGTGCCGCCAAACATTGATCGCGGGCGGCAGGTTGTCCAGCCCGACCAGCACGGTCGCGCCGGTGGTGGTCATGCCGGACATAGTCTCGAAATAGGCGTCGGTCAGCGACAGGCCGGGGATCATCAGCAGCAGAGGTATCGTCGCAAATAGCGGCATCGCGGTCCACATCGACACCACCAACAGATAGCCGTGGCGGATCGATAGCTCGCCTTTATAGCGACGGGTCAGCATCCACATCAGCACCCCGGCAGAGGCGGTCCACAGCATCGCCAACAGGAAATCGAAGAACATCGTGATGTCGCCATAGATCAACGACGTGACGACCGGAATCACATAGGCGATGCTGAACACCACCAGCAGCAGGCCCAGCGCGTGAAGAACGGTAAGCGTGCGTCCCATCAGAAGAACCCGAGGTTGACCTGGAACAGCTTTTCGACCTTTTTCACCATACGCTTGTCGATGACGAACACGATCACATGGTCATTGGCCTCAATCACGGTATCGTGATGCCCCATCAACACCTCGTCACCGCGCAGAATCGCGCCTATCGTGGCGCCCTTGGGCAGGTCGATCTCCTCTATGCGCCGCCCGACCACCTTGGAGGACTTGCGGTCGCCGTGGGCCACCAACTCCAGCGCCTCGGCCGCGCCCCGGCGTAGCGAATGCACCGCGACGACGTCGCCCTGACGCACATAGGCCAGCAGCGAGCCGATGGTGACATGCGCCGGCGACAGCGCGATGTCGATCTTGCCGCCCTGAACCAGATCGACGTAGGCGCTGCGGTTGATCAGCGCGATCACCTTGCGCGCGCCGGCCTGTTTGGCCAGCAGCGAGGACATGATGTTGTTTTCGTCGTCGTTGGTCAGCGCGCAGAACACATCGACTTCATCGACATGCTCCTGCTGCATCAGCTTCTCGTCGGTGCCGTCGCCGTTCAGCACCAGCGTGTGCTTGAGCTCTCCGGCCAACTTCTCGCAGGACTTCTTGTTGAACTCGATCAGCTTGACCTGATAGTCCTGCTCCAGCGCCTTGGACAGACGCCGTCCGATATTGCCGCCGCCGACGATCATCACGCGCTTGGAGGGTTTATCCATGCGGCGCATCTCTTTCAGCACGCTGCGGATGTTGTCGGTCGCGGCGATGAAAAATATTTCGTCGCCGTCCTCCACGACTGTAGTGCCCTCCGGAATAATGGGGCTGCCCTGACGGAAAATCGCCGCGACGCGGGTTTCGACCTGCGGCATGTGGCTGCGCAAGAAGCTCAGCGGCTTGCCGACCAACGGGCCTCCCTCGAAGGCGCGCACCGCCACCAGCGAGGCCTTGCCGTCGGCGAACTCCAGCACTTGCAGCGCCTCCGGGAACTCGATCAGCTTGGTGATGTACTCGGTCAGGATTTGCTCGGGACAGATCGAGAAATCGACGCAGAAGTTATCGGCGCTGAACACCTCTTCGCGGTTCAGATAATCGACGGAGCGGATGCGCGCGATCCGCGTCGGCGTGTTGTACAGGCTGGCGGCCAGTTTGCAGGCGACCAGATTGACCTCGTCGCTCTGCGTCACCGCGAGCAGCATGTCAGTGTCGGCGATGCCGGCCTGCTCCAGCACGGAAGGGTGAGCCGCATTGCCGACCAGCGTGCGCAAGTCCAGCCGGTCCTGCAATTGGCGCAGTTTCACGCCATCCGAATCCACGACGGTGATGTCGTTGGCCTCGCTGACCAGACTCTCCGCCACCGTGGAGCCGACTTGCCCCGCGCCCAATATCATTATTTTCATTAACGTTCCCTTTGAATCACTGCTGCGCGCGTATCCAACCGGTATGGCACGCTTTTGCCTCGAAGAGGTTCTTGCACCCTCTGGGTGTGCCCACCCGGATGCCAAACTCGGTGAGGGCGCAACGTTTCTACCCCCACCCTAGCCCTCCCCCTACAAGGGGGAGGGCGAAGCGAGGGGGCTGAATGTTGCCGCGACGTTTCCGCATGCTTAACCAAGCGCCATGACCCGCTTAACCCACTTCCGTGCTTTCCGTGGATAAGAAGGTTTTCAGAATGTGGGCACAGAAACCTGCCCACCCTACACCGACCGTATCCAATTTTTCCATTCTTCGAACAGCTTCGCGTCGCGGGCGGCGATCACCGAACGTTGCCAGATGTCGCCCTGCGCGAAATCGTCGCTTTCGATGCAGCAGGCATGGCCGCCCGCCTCCCACAAAATCAGCGTACCGGCGGCATAGTCCCACAGTTTCTGTCCGCCGTGCAGGTACAAGTCGTAGCGTCCGGCGGCGGTGTAGCACCAGTCCAGCGCGCTGGCGCCGAAATTGCGTTGCGAGGAGTAAGGCGGACGGGTCGCCAGTTGTTCGACCAGCCGCAGGCTCAGCCGCTTCAAATCGACGTTAGCCAGCGCCTGCGCCATCGATTCCGCCGCTACACGCGCAACCAGCTTCTCGCCGTTCAGAAACGCGCCGCGCCCTTGCTCGGCGGCGAACATCTCGTCCCCGACCGGGTCGTACACCACACCCAGCACGCTCTTGCCGTCGCGCAGCAGCGCAACCGATATCGCGAAGTAAGGCAGGCCGCGCACGAAGTTGGAAGTGCCGTCGATCGGGTCTATGCACCACAGCCCCTCCTTGCCGGACTGCCAGATTTCATGCTGCTCGTCGGCCGGCATCTCCTCGCCCAGTACCGGCACGTTGAGTATCGCCTGCAGCTTGCGGGGCAATGCGGCCTGGGCCGCCATATCCGCCTCGGTACACAGGCTGCCGTCGCTCTTGTGCCGGTGCGTGACTTTCAGGTAACGCGGCATGACCTCTTCGGACGCGACCAGCTTGACCGCGGCAGCGACGGCCTTGAGCATCGCGCTCATGCCGTTATTTTGCGTCGAGTTGCGTTTCTCGACCGTCACTTAAGCTTCGCCCTTCCACTTGATGGAGCATCCCATGCTGGCGAGCTGCTCGCGCGGCCCTTGCCCGGTCTTCGCCACCTGCGCCATCGCGTCGAACAGATCGCGCGCCGCGTTCGGCACGGCCTCCTTGCGCGAAGCATCGAGGCGACCGCGGTATTGCAGTTCAAGCTTGGCGTTAAAGCCGAAGAAATCCGGCGTGCACACCGCGCCGTAGTCCCTGGCGATCTGCTGGGACTCGTCCCACACATAGGGGAAGGGATAGGCGAATTCCTGCGCGACCTTCTTCATGTTGTCGAACGAGTCCTCCTCATAGTCGGCGGGGTCGTTCGACATGATGGCGATGGTGTTGATGCCGTGCTGTTGCAGTTCGCACGTGTCGCGGACAATGCGGTCACGGATGGATTTGACGTAGGGGCAGTGGTTGCAGATGAACATCACCAGCAAGCCGTTCGGACCGCGTGCGGATTCCAGCGAATGGCGCTTGCCGTCGACACCGGGCAGGTCGAACTCGCGGGCCTTCCAGCCGAAATCGCACAGCGGGGGTTGCAGACTGACCATGGGAAATTCCTCACAACATTCGAGGGGCGTTATATTATCACGCTGACCAATTTCATCTGCCTGCACCCGCCATGCCACGCTTCTACTGTCCGCCCCCGCTGCCTGATCACGGCTCCTTCGACCTGCCGCCGGATGCGGCCCATCACGCTTCGCGTGTGCTGCGCCTGCGCGAGGGCGATGCCGTGGAGATATTCGACGGCATTGGTAACGAGCGCCGCGGCGTCATCGCAGAACTTGCCGGCAAGCGCGTCGTCGTCGGCGAACTGGCCGCCACCGATGCCGACCGCGAATCGCCGCTGCGCGTGGTGCTGGCGCAGGCCATGGCCAGCAGCGAGAAGATGGACTGGGTGGTGCAGAAAGCCACCGAACTGGGTGTGACCGAGATCCAGCCGCTGGACACCGAACGCAGCGTCGCCCGACTCTCCGCCGAGCGCGCCGAGAAGCGCCTGGAACACTGGCGGCAGGTCGCCATCTCCGCCTGCGAACAATGCGGTCGCAACGTGCTGCCGAAGATACACACGCCGCTGGACATCATGGCCTGGCTGCGGCAGACGCAGGGCGCGCCGGAGACCAAGCTGATCCTGCTGCCGCAGGGCGCGACCTCGTTGCACGCACAACCCAAACCGCAAGCGGGCGTCGTGCTGCTAATCGGCGCAGAAGGCGGCTTCGCACCCGCCGAGAGCGAGTCCGCGCTCAACTGCGGTTTCGCGCCGATCCGCATGGGTGCGCGCGTGCTGCGCACCGAGACCGCCGCCGTCGCGGGGCTGGCTGCGTTGCAAACGCTGTGGGGAGATTTTGGGGTGTAGTGGGAAGTGGGGAGTAGGAAGTGGATCGCCCCTTCGGGGCTCAGTGGGAAGTGGGGGAGCCCCACTCCCCACTTACTAAACACACAGGAGAACACATGCCATACGTCAACATCCGCATCGCGGGTACGCTGAGCCGCGAACAGAGTTGTAGGGCGGATGAGCGCAGCGTTATCCGCCGTAATGTTGACTCCCCGCACAACTTCCATTCGGCGGATAACGGCCTGCGGCCTCATCCGCCCTACATGCTATTGCGGGGAAGTTGCTCGACGAGCAATAGCGCGGCAATATGCGCACATTCCAACAGGAGACCATTGATGCCCGCCACCACTAGCCCCGCCGATTTCGTCGCATGGTTCCGTTCCGTTGCGCCGTACATCAACGCGTTCCGCGGCAAGACCTTTGTCATCGCCTTCGGCGGCGAGGTGGTCGCGGACGGCAAGTTCGTCGAGCTGACCCACGACTTCAACCTGCTCGCCGCGCTGGGCATCCGGCTGGTGCTGGTGCACGGCGCGCGGCCGCAGATCGAGCAGCATCTGGCAAAGAACAACCTTGGCGACACCTACCATCAGGGCATACGCATGACCGATGCCGAGACGATGCAATGCGTGAAGGAGGCGGTCGGCCGCGTGCGCGTCGAGATCGAGGCGCTGCTGTCGATGGGGCTGGCGAATTCGCCGATGGCCAACGCCGACATCCGCGTCGCCGGCGGCAACTTCATCACCGCGCAGCCGATAGGCGTGATCAACGGTCTGGACCTGCAACACACCGGCAGCGTGCGCAAGGTGGATGTCGCGGCACTGAACGACCGCATGGAGTTCGGCGAGGTTGTGCTGCTGTCGCCGCTGGGCTATTCGCCGACCGGCGAGGTGTTCAACCTCACGCTGGAAGATGTCGCCACCGCGACCGCGATCGCGCTCGACGCCGACAAGCTGGTATTCCTGATGGACACCGACGGCGTGACGGGCAAGAAGAGCGAACTGCTGAAGGAGCTCACAATCACCCAGGCGCAGGAAGCGCTGTCCGGCAAACGCAAGTTATCCGACGACGTGAGCCTGTTCCTGCCCTGCGCGATCCGCGCCTGCGAGGCCGGTGTCGCGCGCACCCATCTGATCAGCCGCCACACCGACGGCTCGGTGCTGCAGGAACTGTTCAGCGACGAAGGCATAGGCACGATGGTGGTGGAGAGCACGCTCAACACCTTGCGGGAGGCCACCATCGACGACATCGGCGGCATCATCGAACTGCTGCGTCCGCTGGAAGAGAGCGGCATCCTGGTGCGGCGCTCGCGTGAATTGCTGGAGCGCGAGATCGACCGCTTCGTGGTGCTGGAGCACGACCATCGCATCATCGGCTGCGCCGCGTTGTACCCCTTCCCGGACGAGGCTGCTGCCGAACTGGCCTGCCTGGCGGTGGACGCGCAATGCCGCGACCGCGGTTACGGCGAGGCCATCCTCAACCACATGACTTCGGTCGCCAAGGGACAGGGACTAAAGAAACTGTTCGTGCTGACCACGCGCACTGCGCACTGGTTTATCGAACGCGGATTCAAGGAAAGCGATGTCGCCGAGCTGCCGGCGCAGAAGAAATCTCTGTACAACTACCAGCGCAAGTCCAAGGTGTTCGTGCGCAAGATCTGACAGGATTAGTGCAATGCGCGATTGACCCTGGCAAGATCTTCTTCGCCCAGCGAACCGGACGCCGCTTTCAGGCGCAACTGGCTGACGAGGTAGTTGTACTCGGCCTGATACAGGTCACGGCGGGTGGCATAGAGTTGCTGCTGGGCGTTCAGCACGTCGAGGTTGGTGCGCACACCGACTTCCTGCCCGAGCTTGCTCGCTTCCAGCACACTCTCGCTGGAAGTCAGCGCCTGCTGTAGCGCCTTGACTTGGGCGATGCCGCTGACCACACCGAGGTAAGCCTGACGGGTCTGGGTCGCGACGGTGCGGCGTGCATTTTCCAGTTCTTCCTTGGCCCGTTCGCGGTTCGCCTCGGCCTCGCGCCCGCGCGAATTGACCGCTCCGCCCTGATACAGCGGCATGTTCAGCTGCACGCCAACACTCTTGCCGGTGACCTCGCTGCCGACGCCGAAATTGCCGCCGTTCGCATTGGATTTGGCATAGCTCGCCACCAGATCCACGGTCGGCAGATGGCCTCCGCGATTGCGCGTTACTTCCTTCTCGGCGATCTCGGCCGCCGCCTTCGCTACCGCAAGTTGCGGATTGTTCAGTTCCGCATCGTTCACCCACTGTTCCATGTCGGCAGGCTGCGGCGATTCCAGCTTGAATGCCTTGCCCAGATGCCGGATATCCTTGGGCATCTCGTTGATCAATTGCTGCAAGGCGCGGCGTTTGATTTCCAGATTGTTCTGTGCGGCGATCTCCTGCGCGACAGTCAGGTCGAAGCGCGCCTGCGCCTCGTGAGTGTCGGTGATAGTGGCACTGCCGACCTCGAAATTGCGCTTGGCCTGTTCCAGTTGCTCGGTGATCGCGGTTTTCTGCGCCTCGGCAAGCTGCACGCTGTCCTGCGCGATCAGCACGTCAAAATAGGCCTGCGCCACGCGCAGAATCAGATCCTGCTCGGCGAGCTTGAACTGCGCCTCGACCTGCGCGACCTGCAATTCGGCCTCGGTATAGGCCGTCCAGTTCTGCAGGCGGAACAGCGGCTGCGTCAGATTTACGCTATAGCCATTGGAGTTGTAACGCTGGCTGCCTGCCGGGAAGGCGGTCGGTCCCAGATAGCGGACGTTCTGGTCGTTGAACGTGCTGTTCGCGCTAACACTGACGCTGGGCAACAGCAAGGAACGGCCCTGCGGCAGTTTCTCCTGTCCGGCCTGGAGCGTGGCGCGCGCAGCGGCGAACACCGGATCATTTGCCTGTGCGGCGCGGAAGGTCTCCAGCAGGTCGGCGGCCTGCGCCAAACTGCTAGCGCCGAGCATTGCCGCCAGAATGTAGGGGTTCAGTTTCATCCGTTATGCGCAACCAATATATTAGGAATTTCTAATATTACAACCTCGGGCCGCGCAAGGCAATCCCGTGATCAGAACACAAACCGCTTCGGCTGTGCGGCATTTTGCAACGGCACGACGCAGGTCTCCATGATGGTAGCCGTCTCGAAGACGTCCGTCGCGACGCGGGTGATCAGCGTCGCCTCCATCGCCGGCGCGTCGCCGATGATGGCGAACAATCGGCCGCCGACATTCAGGCTGTTGCGGAAAGCCTCGGGCAACACCGGCATCGAACCGGTCAGCACGATCGCGTCGTACTTGCCGTCGCCCCAGCCGCCGGCCGCATCGCCGACTTCCAGCGTGACGTTGGTGCGCTGCGATGCGGCCAGTTTCTCCCCGGCCTGCGCGCTCAGTTCCGGCACGATCTCGACCGAGGTGACATGGTCGGCCAGGGCCGACAGCAACGCCGTCAGGTAACCGCTGCCGGTGCCCACTTCCAGCACCTTGTCGCTGCGGCTCAGATGCAGCGCCTGCACCGCGCGCGCCTCCAGCGTCGGCAGCCACATACTGGCGCCATATCCCAGCGGGATCTCCATGTCGGCGAACGCCAGTTCTTTCATGGCCGCCGGCACGAATTGCTCGCGACGCACATGTTTGAGCAAATCCAGAATACGGCTATCGGACACGTCGCATGGGCGTATCTGTTGCTCGATCATGTTGAAGCGCACCTGTTCCATGTTTTGCATCTCCCTCTCCATTACCTTATATGTGTCGTTCAGACGGCGACTTGCGCCGAAGTATAGCAACAGCCGCCACCATGGGGCCATAGTAACTTGCTTTTCCCCCTCCTTTCCAGTACCTTGCGCGCTTCGCTAGGGGTCTGCCCGAGGGCCGCAGGGTCAAGGCAGTGAGAGACACCCTTTGAACCTGTACGGGTCATGCCGTCGTAGGGAAGCCTCCTTCCGGTGCTTCCCGTTATTCTGGAGCACCACATGAACGCCAATTCCCCCTTCCTCGCCGAAACCGCGCATGTCGACGAGGCCGCCATCAAGCCGCTGCCGAATTCCCGCAAGGTCTACGTCCAGGGCTCGCGTCCCGACATCCGCGTGCCGATGCGCGAAATCACCCAGACTTCGACCCACACCAGCGGCGGCGAAGAAACGAACCCGCCGATCTACGTATACGACTGCTCCGGCCCCTACACCGACCCGGCGGCGAAGATCGACATCCGTTCCGGTCTGGACGAGCTGCGCGCACCGTGGATCGCCGAACGCGACGACACCGAGGCGCTGCCGCGCCTGACCTCCGAATACGGCCAGCAGCGCCTGAACGACCCGGCACTGGCCGAGATGCGCTTCAACCTGAAGCACACGCCGCGCCGCGCCAAGCCCGGCATGAACGTGACCCAGATGCACTATGCACGCAAGGGCATCATCACGCCGGAGATGGAATACATCGCGATCCGCGAGAACCAGCGCCGCGACGGACTCTCCGGGATGATGCTGCAACAGCATCCGGGCGAAAACTTCGGCAAGGCGATGCCCAAGGAGATCACCCCTGAGTTCGTGCGCGCTGAAGTCGCCGCCGGCCGCGCGGTGATTACCACCAACATCAACCACCCCGAAGCCGAGCCGATGATTATCGGCCGCAACTTCCTGGTGAAGATCAACGCCAACATCGGCAACTCAGCGCTGGGTTCCAGCATTCAAGAAGAAGTGGAGAAGATGACCTGGTCGATCCGCTGGGGCGGCGACACGGTGATGGATCTGTCCACCGGCAAGAACATCCACGAAACGCGCGAATGGATCATCCGCAACTCGCCCGTGCCCATCGGCACCGTGCCTATCTATCAGGCGCTGGAGAAGGTCAACGGCAAGGCCGAAGATCTGACCTGGGAAATTTTCCGCGACACGCTGATCGAGCAGGCCGAACAGGGCGTGGACTACTTCACCATCCACGCCGGCGTGCTGCTGCGCTACATCCCGATGACCGCCAAGCGCATGACCGGCATCGTCTCGCGCGGCGGCTCCATCATGGCGAAGTGGTGCCTCGCGCACCACAAGGAGAACTTCCTCTACACGCATTTCGAAGACATCTGCGAGATCATGAAGGCCTACGACGTGACCTTCTCGCTAGGCGACGGCCTGCGCCCCGGCTCGATCCACGACGCCAACGACGAGGCACAACTGGGCGAACTGAAGACGCTGGGCGAACTGACGCAAATTGCGTGGAAGCATGACGTGCAAGTGATGATCGAAGGCCCCGGCCATGTGCCCATGCACATGATCAAGGAGAACATGGACCTGCAACTGAAGTGGTGCCACGAAGCGCCGTTCTACACGCTAGGGCCGCTCACGCAGGACATCGCCCCCGGCTACGACCACATCACCAGCGCCATCGGCGCCGCGATGATAGGCTGGTTCGGCACCGCCATGCTCTGCTACGTCACGCCCAAGGAACACCTCGGCCTGCCCAACAAGGCCGACGTCAAGGAAGGCATCATCACCTACAAGATCGCCGCCCACGCCGCCGACCTCGCCAAGGGCCACCCCGGCGCGCAGATCCGCGACAACGCCATGAGCAAAGCACGTTTCGAATTCCGCTGGGAAGACCAGTTCAACCTCGGCCTCGACCCCGACCGCGCGCGCGAATTCCACGACGAGACCCTGCCCAAGGATTCCGCCAAGATCGCCCACTTCTGCTCCATGTGCGGCCCGCAGTTCTGCTCGATGAAAATCAGCCAGGACGTGCGCGACTTCGCTGCGGCTCAGGGTATGGACGAACAGGCCGCGCTGGAAAAAGGGATGGAAGTGAAGTCGGTGGAGTTTGTGAAGCAGGGTGCGGAGGTTTATCACAAGGCCTGAGGCTTTTCATCTTGCCGAATAAACGGGCCGCACATGCGGCCCGTTTAATTTTCAACCATTAGTATTTCGCGTTTGCAGCCTAAGCATTCGTTGACAAAAACTCGCTCGCCTTCGATTTCCTTTATTGCAAGAAACTCAAGGCGCGCTCCACAATATCCGCAGCTATCTTGCTGGTCGGACATGATGAAGTAATTGGATGATCCGGCAGAGACTCTAAAGGTTGCATTGTGATCAGCTCTCATCAGATTTCAGCAAACCCAATTTCCTTCAGATAATTGAAGGTGCCATCATAATACTGGGGGCTGCGGGTGCTATCTTCGACATCGCCATTGGGCACTACTAATACCATCCCCTGCCGCGCCCTAGTCAACAACACTCGATAAGCATTTTTCAAATATTGCTTCCGTTCGTCTTTATTAATTCTGTTCCAGCCTGTTCCGCGAAATGAATGATGGCTCCAACCGTTTTTTGTATGGCGGAAGTCAGCATCCCATGTGACACAGGTCCAATCTAACTCCAGTCCCTGAACATGAAATTCGGTCGCAACATCTTCTAAGAAATAGGAAGAGCGAACATCATCTTTCTCATTGAGAAACCAATTCACCGGGTCCATTGGAGATTTAACATCTATCGCATGAGGTTTCAGTCGCTCAGCCTGCGATGAAACCACAATCCCATAGCGCTCGCTGCCTCGTGCATGCCGCTTTAGCCAAGCCTTTGCTTTCCCTAAATCCCTAGTAATTACGATTGGGTATCGAGTCTTTATCTTTTCGTAGGTTCGCTTAGCCGAATTAATTTCTAGATCAAGTAGCTGCTTTATCAACAGTGATACATCCTCTGCCCGAAATGAGCGCATAGATACGCCCAAATGCAATTCATCCAAATATGTCACATTTGCATGTGACTCAAGCCGCTTAAGTGCTTCCACGGCCTGATATTCACTATCCGTCAGACGAGAGGAAACATAGACGTGCCAATCCGGAAACGAGCGAGTAATAGAGCTAATCCACTCTCCAATTCCAGCTTCGCCTGTGTTAATTTCTTGCCCACCGCCTACAAGGCAAACAATTGCCGCCCATTCTTTATGTCTATCCATGCAAGAGATAAGGAATTCCGGCTCGGACTGATTGAAGTTTGGGTGATTCTTCTTGCGTCGCATAAACGAGGATGTTTGTTCGACATTCCAAGCCCGCTGCGCCTCATCAAAAATTGCCACATGTTCGATGGGTGCCATG
>Ga0209211_10000182_pt1 | contig 138075 bp, 126 predicted proteins | sample RifGroA2_FD_183992 | JGI IMG/M metagenome (GOLD analysis project Ga0209211, IMG submission 183992) | Groundwater microbial communities from Rifle, Colorado, USA - Groundwater A2 (SPAdes) (version 2) | ecosystem: Environmental > Aquatic > Deep subsurface > Groundwater | place: Rifle, Colorado...
CATCAAGTGCTGAGACAGGTTCATCACCGATAATCAATTTTGGATTCAGTGCCAGTGCCCTTGCTATCCCAACCCTCTGCCTCTGTCCACCGCTGAATTCATGAGGGTATCTTCTCATATGGTCAACCCTAAGACCAACCCTTTTCATGAGGCTTGCAACCCTATCCATCTTCTCCTTCCCCTTTGCTATACTATGTATCTCCAGGGGTTCCCCTATTATACTTCCCACTGTCATGCGGGGATTTAAAGATGCGTAAGGGTCTTGAAAGATAATTTGCATGCGCCGACGAATTTCACGCATGTCGACCGAATTGAGCTTAGTCACATCGATTCCGTCAAAAACGACGTCACCGGAAGTGGGTTCAATCAAACGGAGAAGACTTCGTCCCAAGGTGGTTTTGCCGCAGCCAGATTCACCGACGAGCCCGAGGGTCTCGCCACGATTAATGCTGAAGGATACGTCCGAAACGGCCTTAACCGCCCCGACTTCACGTCCTAAAATTCCCCCTCTGATGGGAAAGCTTTTAATCAGATTTCGAACTTCCAAGATCGGTCGGTTATCTAATTTTTTTGAGACGTATTGTACTACTTGATCTGTCATGGTCATTTACCTTTATATACACGCTGTACAAATTTACAATTCACTAAACAACGATGGGATTAAAACAACTCACCTCGTGGCCCTGTAACAAACTCTCCAGTTGCGGCGTCCCCTTCCTTCCCCGACAGTCCTCAGTGACAAAATTACATCGATCCTGAAAGCTGCAACCGGTGGGTAATTCTAATAAACTAGGCACCATCCCCTCGATCGTGGGTAAGCGTCCCTTCTCTCTATTTTTGGTGGAATCATAGGAGGGAATCGACTCCAGCAGTCCCTTGGTATAGGGATGGCGAGGACGACTGAAAACTGTTTTGATATCGGCCTTCTCCACCATTTGTCCGCAATACATGACGGCCACATTGTCACAGGTTTCGGCAACGACGCCGAGATCGTGGGTGATCATGATAATGGCCATGCCCAACTCACTTTGCAGTTTTTTCATCAGCTCCAAAATCTGCGCCTGAATGGTTACATCCAAAGCGGTCGATGGCTCATCGGCAATTAAGATATCGGGACGGCAGGCAAGAGACATGGCGATCATCACGCGCTGGCGCATCCCCCCTGACATCTGATGGGGATATTCTAAAAAACGTCTTTCGGGCGAGGGAATCCCGACCATCTTGAGCAGCTCAATGCCTTGATTGCGCCGCTCGGCCTTGGAAAATTCCTTCTGGTGAAGAGCAAAAACTTCTTCAATTTGATTGCCGACGGTGAAGACCGGGTTCAAAGAAGTCATGGGCTCTTGGAAAATCATGGCAATTTTATTGCCACGAATTTTTCTCATCTCATCCAGGGGCAAATTCAAAAGATTCTGCCCGCGAAATAAAATCTCCCCTTTGGCAATGATGCCGGGGGGATTGGGAATCAAGCGCATAACCGAAAGCGCTGTCACCGATTTACCCGAGCCGGACTCTCCAACAATCCCGAGAGTCTGCCCCTTATACAGTTCAAAATTGACACCATTCACGGCGGTGACTTTGCCGCGATCAGTGCGAAATTGAACAACAAGATCTTTTACTTCTAATAACTTTTCACTCATGACTTACCTTTCAGTTTGGGATCAAGCGCATCGCGCAGAGCATCCCCTAAAATGTTAAAGGCCAATACAACAACAAACATCGCAGCGGTGGCCGCAGCCAACTGCCACCAAACCCCGCGGGCCAACTCTAATTTGGCATCATCAATCATGGTTCCCCAGGAAGGTCGGCCTTGAACGCCAAGGCCCAGATACGAGAGAATAACCTCTGACTTAATAGCGGTTTGGAACGTCAGCGAGAAATTAATGATCACAAGATGGAGGACATTGGGGATGATATGCTTAAACAATCGTCGCATATCCCCACCACCAAGCGCTTTGGCGGCCTGAACGTATTCACGATCCTTGTGGCGCATGACTTCGGCACGAATGATTCGACATAAATTTTCCCAACTCGTAAAACCTAAAGCCAGATACACCGCGATCAAACCCTTTCCTAAAATAAAAGAGATGGCGACTAAAAGCATAATGTAGGGAATGGAACTGAAGGTGGTATAAAACCACACAATACACTCATCAATCTTACCGCCGAAATACCCCGCAATGGCCCCGAGAAAAACCCCAATAATGACGGCGATAATGGCGGTGACCAGGCCCACCGAAATTGCCACCTCGGCCCCTTTCAAAGTCTTGGCCAGTACGCTTCGGCCAAAAATATCTGTGCCGAAAATGTAATCCCAAGAGGGTGCGGCATAAGAGGGACCGACCTCTTTGGCCCAATCTGCAGCAATAAATCCAAAGGCCGTCAGCAAGGCGATGAAGGCATAAATCGCAATGACAGACATGGAAACTACGGCGTATCGATCGCGCATCAATGATTCAAAGGCATGCTGCCAAAGAGATTTGGATTTGTGTTTTTCTACGGGTATTGCAACAGCTTGCATTGTCTCAACTTGCTCCATGGCCAACCTCACTTCAAACGAACGCGTGGATCAACCAAGGTGTACAACACGTCGGTGATCACGGAAAAAACGATATAGGCCACGGCCGAAAGTACCGTCATGGCACGGACGACAGGAAAGTCAGCGGAGTTGATGGCATTTAAGGTAATGCCACCCAAACCAGGAATCCCAAAAAAGCTCTCGAGCAAGAGTGCGCCCAAAATCAAAAAAGGAATTGCGATGACGACCCAGGTGATAATGGGAATCATGGCATTCTTTAAAACATGTTTAAAAAGAATGACTGTTTCGCTTAATCCCTTCGCCCGCGCTGTTCTCACATAATCCATATAGACCTCGTCCAAGATTACGGTTCTGTAAAAGCGGACATCGGGGCCGATACTCAACACGATCCAAATGATACAAGGTAAGGCGACATATGGAATGAAGTTTGGAAAACCTTGCTCATAACCCGAGATCTCAAATAATCCCAAATCGTAGGCCAGAATTTTTTGGGCAAACAGAATGTACGCCAAACTGGGAATACTCATCAAGGCAACACAAATCAAGACCGCGATACGGTCAAACCAGCTGCCACGATAAAAGGCCACAAACAACGCCACGATGAGGGAAATAATCAAGGCGACGAGGAAGGCCGGAACAGTCACCGTCAGGGAAGGTCCAGCCCCATTCTTAATCATCTCAATAATTTCCTGTTTGGTGGACCAGGATCGCCCGAAGTCGAAGGTGAATGCCGACTTCACGATATCCAGATATTGAATAAAGTATGAGCGATCCAATCCGAGCTCATGTCTCAGTTCTTGCATTTGCTTCAAGTTGGCATGCTTGCCTAACATCATCAGGGTCGGATCAGGCGAAACGAGATTAAAGAGCACAAAAATAATTAGGCAAACTCCAAGCAACACAGGAATCACGTAGAGGATTCGCCGAAACGCATAAACATAAATATTCAATGGTCTGCCCTCACTTTTGCAAAAAATCTCTAGGTCGTCCTACAGCTTCGCGCTGACGGCTTTTTTCATGGCCAAATCCACATTCAAATACTGGGCCTGTCCAGATTCAAAATCGGTGGGGATGTAGTTTTTGAGCCAAGAATGATGAAGGACGTAACTCTGACGATGAACACCATAGATCCAAGGCACTTCATCAGAGGCCATCAAATTCAACTTTTCATAAAGGGCGGTGCGCTCGGGGCTATCTTGCATAATAGCGGCCTTCGCGAACATCTCGTTGAAGACTGGATTATCATAGTTAGAGCCGTTCGCGCCTGGAGTCTTGTTCGGTCCATAGAGAAGTTGCAAGAAATTTTCTGCGTCCGGATAATCGGCGCCCCAGGCAATACCGTAAGTCTGAACGGTCTTGTTGTTAATTTTCTTCTGCAAATCAGGCCATGGATTTTGCACGACTTTAATGCGCACACCGATCTGCTCCATCTGGGATTTAAAGTGCTCTCCCATTTGTCGTGAGACGGTGGAACTTGGGCAATCATAGGTAATTTCCGGTAGCCCCTTACCATTGGGATAGCCGGCTTCCGTCAACTGTTGCTTGGCCTTTTCAAGATTCAACCCACGCCATGGACTCAAATAGTCGTGTCTATATCCTGCAATACCAGGGGGAATGACAGATTGGGCGGGCAATGCGGTTCCGTTATAGAAAAGTTCATTCGACTTGTTCACGTCGTAGGCCAAACTCATGGCGCGACGAAGTTTGATATTTTTGAAAAGAGGATTCTCGTGGTTAAAGGCGGTATAGGTCACGTCCAGAGAGGGTTCAATCATGAGCTGAATGCCTTTCTTGGCCAAATCGTCGCTGAGTGTCCGAGAAGGTGTCAGAGCGGAAGCAAAATTGTCTTTCGGAATTGCGATATAATCGAGATTGCCTTTTTGGAAGTTCAACCAGCGTGGCTGATCTTCCTCTAAAACGGTCACGACCACCTTATCAACCAATGGCAGGGTCTTCCCAGCATCATCAAGATAGCCCAATTTTTTATATTCATCGCTGGCATCTGAGGGAAAGAGCTTCGTGCGAAACTTTGGGTTTTTGGTGTAGGTAATTTTGTTCGACTGTTCAAAGATCGGAAGGATGAACGGTCCGGTCCCGACTGGATGATTAAGAAATTCTTTGCCGTAAAACTCCACCACTTCTTTGGGAACTGCAACCGTGAAGGTCATGGCGAGAGAGTAAAGGAACTGGGGGAAATTTTTCTTTAACACAAAACGCAGGGTATATTTATCAACGGCCTGAAGACCTTCGATGGCTTCGCTGTAATCAACCGCAGCTTTCGAAACATTGCTATCGCGCCATTCATTGAGTCCCTTGATTTTGCCATCGAGTAACCACCAGCCAGTACTCTGAAGCTTGGGATCGGCCAAACGTTTAATGGAGTAAACAAAGTCTTCCGCTGTCAGCTCGCGTCCTTTGCCGCCAGGGAAGGCCTGATCATCATGGAAAAAGACACCTTGCTTAATTTTGAAGGTGTAGGTGAAACCATCCGCGCTGACTTCGGGCAAACTCTCGGCCAAATTAGGAACCAGCGTATAAGGGCGCTTGAGGTAGTGGTACTCAAGCAATCCTTCATAGACGCGCGCGACTTCGTTTGAAGAATACCGATCGTCTGCGTAGATTGGATCCAAACCTTTAATCTTTGCCGTAACAACCAGATTGAGCACTTTTTCTGAGGAATCAACCTTTTTTGTACAGCCAACATTGAGTAAGAGGCCCATCGTGGCCAAAAAAATTAGCGCTAACTTCATAAAATACCATCCTTTATAAAGACCCTTTTAGCCTAAACACAAATCTTGGGCACTATATAAAAAAGAATGGAACTTGCCAACGTCGGATAATAGAAGAAGCTGAAGAATCCCGGACTAGCACCGCGCATCACTTGGCGTCTGCACGACATTCTTTGACAAAAAACTTGGCTGAAACAGGCGGCTTGGTCATATGCTGAACTTCAATGAGCTGGTAATAATTTTGCTTTTCTTCAAGCTGTGTGGCCTTCAGCTTAAATGCATCCCCGCCCCATCGGCCCTCGATCACAAGCTGTCCACCACCCAACCTCACCTCATAGGAACGATCCGAGCCTATCGCTGTGCAGGTCCAAACGCCACCCGGTCCCTGTGCCCGACACTGCGCCTCCATCTGCTTGTGCACAGAAAGGTCCAAAAAATCGCTGAGGGCCTCGATCAGCGATTGCCAGGCCGCAAATTGGTTATGCTGGGGCTTCGTCGCCGGTGCCTGACTCGGCCAGACGGCCTTTCTCTGCCCAAAATCTAGCTCTATCACTTCCTCGCCTTTCATGGGAATTTGGATACCGAGTCGCCACAAGTTTTGGAGCGGCAGCAGCTCGCTGAAAAAGCTCACGAGATGTCTTTCGCCGCCCGCCTCAAAACGCGCGCGCCCTTCACTGCTCCAGCACAATCTTTGCAGTTCTGCCGCAGGTGTGGAAGGAGATTCCGAGCGTTTCTGTTTAGGGAATAAGGTCGAACAGCCATCGAGAAAAAAGAGCGCGCAAATCGTCGCAGCTATTTTGAAAGAACGGAAGCGGGCAGACGGTTGTCTTCCATCTCTTCCATGGCCTCCATGACTTCGCTTCGCTCTGATTCGACTTTGCAATTTTTGAGGGCCTCGACAAAATATTTTTTAGCTTCCTTCAATTTTTGCATTTTGAGATAGACTTGAGCAAGGTGCTTTGTGATGACCACATCGTCCTTTTGCATCTTCCACGCCTTCTCAATGTGAACGAGGGCCTTTTTGAAATCCCCGATTTTGAAGTAATACCATCCAAGAGAGTCAAGAATGTAACCATCGTCTGGTCTGAGTTTGACTGCGTGAACGATATAATCCAAGGCCTTGTCCAAATCAACGCCTCGATCAAGAAGTGAATAACCGACAAAATTTAAGGCATGGGCGTTCTCAGGGTCACGCTTCAAAATTTCCTCGACGATTTTTTGAGACTTATCGTAGTCAGCGACTTTTTCATAAAGCGAAGCCAAAAAATAACGTTGCTGGTCGCCAAATTTTTCACCGGTCACGACCGGCTCCAGCCACTTAATGGCCTCTTCTGTCTGGCCCATTCCATCATAATGTCCCGCCACATTCACATAGAGTTCCGTCTTCATTTCCGGGTAGGCCGCAGACTGTTTTTTCACAAAATCCAGTAATACATGCAAGCCCTCTTCGCTGTTATTGAGATGATCTTCCTGGGCCCTGACTTGCAAGATGGTGGCGATCTGTAAATTGCTGTCGAGAAAAAGGGAGCTCGAGTTGGGTACTTTTGAATAGTAGGTTACGGCGTCTTCGAACTCGCCAGTCTGCTGGTACAAGGCCCCGAGGTAATAAATAATTTTATCATTTTCGGGAACTGACTCCAGCACCTGCTTGAAAAGTTCCTTGGCGTCGGAGTAACGTTTGGCATCCGTGTAGAGAATGCCCAAGCGTATCTTGAGATTGAGATCGCTGGGGTCAATACCCGCCAGCTTTTCAGCATAGGGTAAAACCTTGTCAAACATCTCCCCCGCAAACATAACTTGCACAAGACGGGATAAGACAGTGTAATTCTCGGGATTTTCTTTGACGAATTTTTCATAAAGGGCAGCAGCACCTTTGTAATCTTCTTTTTCCTCACGAAGCAGACCGAGGCCCATGACCGCCTGGTAGTAGGTCTTATCAATTTGAATGGCCATTTGGAAATTTTTAACCGCCGCTTCGCGCTTCTCCTGCACTAAAGCAATCTTGCCTCGGTAATAGGCAAAAATGGCTTTGCCCTTGGATTTTTTCTGGCAGGAATCCAGTAAATTATTGGCTTCCTCAAATTTCTTATCTGTCGCCAAACTTTTGGCCAAAAAGACGCATGCTTCCTCTGACTTCGGAAACAAGGTCATCAGTTTTCTATAAGTTTGCTGGGCCTGGGGCTCCTTTTCCATGGTGGTATAGACCCCACCTAAAATCAGACCCACATTTTCATCTTCCTGCTTGGTGCGGGAAAAAAGTTTTTCCAGCACCACTTTGGCATCGGCCAATTCACCGAGACGAATCATCTCTATGGCGTACTTTTTCTGAATGTAGGCATCTTCCGGATTGAGCTCCATGACATACCTAAGAAGGAAGGCCGCAGTTCGTGCGTCACCACGAATGGAGGAATCATTGGCCTTTAAAAAAAGATCAGTCGAAAGATATTGAATTCCGGGCCCGCCTGCTTTCTTGGATTCGGCCACCAAAACATCCAAACGCTTTGAAGCGTTCTGATATATTTTTTCTATCTCCTGGCTGAGCTTGGAATCCGATTTGCCATTACCAGAAACGTTCTCATCCGTTTTGATACTCTGGTGACTGCAGGCAAATAAAGTGACACAGAGAAATGTCATTAATACTTTGCACACTTGCTTTTTCATTCAATTATTCCTTTCAAGCCTGTTCAGTCATTCAAAACCGCTCCTGAGGCTTATATGTCCCTTTCGAAAAAGTAGTTGCAAAGGTTTATGAGTAGAGGAAATTTTGCTGAGAGACCGACTTACTGGCAACTTTTTCCTTACACTTAAGGCCATGCAAAAAAAAGTAATAGATTCAAGGCGTTATGACGCATCCCGACGGTTTTATGACAGAGATGTATATATAAATTCAATAAGTTAGAGAGGTTGGCACGGCGTATCACTCACATTCTACGACCTCTAATAGATAAAGTAGGTTGACATATGAGCGTCATAGCGATATTTCATGTCAAAATTCGAAGCGAAGCGCTATGAGATGTGCGTTGTGACCGTTAATGGCCATAACTTTTTGAAATCAAAGAGTTTAAGTCAGACAAACGCTATAATGCGGCACGTTGAAATAAGTACAGGACTAGTGTTTATATACGGAATTAAAGGTTATATACCCACCGAATTAAAAAGAGGTAGGTTTTAAAAATAGGGGAAAACAATGAGCGACGTAAGAATCATCAAAAGGTATCAGAACCGCAAACTTTATGACACTCATCAAAGTTGCTATGTGACGCTTGAGGAGATTGCTCAGATCATTCGTGAAGGTCATGAGATTCAAGTAATCGACAACAAGACTAAAAACGACATCACATACATTACACAAATCCAACTTTTGTTCGATCAAGAGCGAAAGTCTACTAAAGCCGGTGACGTTGAACTTCTGAAGCGCGTTATTCGTTCTGAAGAAGGAACGTTCACTGGATATATCCGCACTTTAGAAACTGGTAAATTGCCTGAGGCCTTCAAGCCTTTCGTACAACCAGTTCAGGTGAATACAGGAATGGAAACTTCTGCTACTCTAAATTAATACAGAAGAATCCAATTTCCTGGTGTTTGAAATGAATAATAAGCTGATGGTTTGGTTCACGGCCTTGGCCCTTGTTATAGGGGTCAAGGCCTTTTTTATTTTTCCCTCGAACGCCGTTGCCGACGATAAAGCTCCCAACGTAAAAAATCTGACCTCACAGAAGCAAGCCGAAGAAGTGCGAAACGATGTGAGTGAATTCGATAGCGGAGTCAATGCGACCCACCTGCACTCTCTGGGAATTGGACTCGGGCAGACGTTCCTCAAGGGAGACCTCGCGGACAACGGGGATGACGCTATCAACGTCGATTTAATCTACAACTATTCTGCCAGTCACTCCTTTGATCTCATGGTGGACTTCCACCATTCAGAACATAAGTTAGGCGCAAGGAAGACAACTCTGAACGGAGTGGTCCCTTTTATCAAGGCCAAGGTCTTCCAATTTGATGCCTTCTCCCCTTTCTTTGGCGGCGGTATAGGCTTCTACTCACCCAAGGTGAAACGTGAGCTGAATGGCAGCATTAAAGAATCAAAATCAAAAACTGTCCTCGGGTATAATTTAGGTGCGGGATGTGAACTTCGACTCAATAGAAATGTGTTGGCTGGAGTAATCGGACAATTGCACAACCCCTTTGATGTTAAACAAGAAACTGACCCAGCAGTCGAAGGATCCTACTATAAACTCCTCATCTTCGCCCTCTACACCTTCTGAGACTGGCCAAGCTAGACGCCTGTATGTCGTAACCGGAAAAGGTGGTGTTGGCAAAACTGTAATATCCATGGCCCTGTGCCTTTACCTCAAATCCCAGGGACGCAAGGTCTATTACAATGGTTTTGATCAACGGCCTGATGAAGAACTACTTAAGAATCTCGGAATTGAATTCCTGCCTTTTATCGTTAATGAAAGCGCAGAAATTTATGTTGGCAATAAATTAGGCTCAAGAACACTTGGCAAGTGGGTGATGCGCGCTCCTTTCTTCAAAGCACTCTTTCAAATGATGCCTGGACTGGCCAGCATGATCCTTTTGGGGCATCTGATTCAATCCGCAGATGATGCGCCCGATGCCTCCATCGTCATCGACTCTCCCTCCACAGGGCATGCGCGGGTACTGTTTGAATCAACTCAAAATTATGAAGAGATGTTTGGCTCTGGTTTGATCGTCGATGACATTAAAAGAATGCAATGCTTTCTTTCTGGGTCCAATCATCTTCGCACCATCATCTGCGCCCTCCCTTCTGAGCTACCACTGGAAGAAGGGAAAGAGCTTCTCGACTATATGAAACGATCCAAATATCAGGATGTCGGATTTATCCTGAATGATTCCTTGCAGGAATTTATAAAAGCGGAAAATATCGCTCTAGAAAGCATTCCCCAGACGCTCCAATTGAAAGTTGAATCGGAGATGAATCTCCTTCGCGCCTTCGGCGTTGATATAGATCTCATCCTCCCTAAAATTACCGATACTGATCGCGAATCTCTTATTCATAAACTAAGTTCTAAAATGGGCCTGCTCGCATATGGAAGAAATTAAGCACAAACCGATTGAGATCTTTTGCGGCACAGGCGGCGTCGGCAAAACAACTTTGGCCACCTCACGAGCTTTGTACTTGGCCACCAAAGGTCTCAATGTTCTTTTGATCACCATCGACCCTTCCCATCGTCTCAAGCAAATTCTCAACATGCAGGAAGAAGAATCCGGCGTCATTGTTAAGATTCCCATTACACGGTTTCCGAGCATGCCAGGTTTTTTAGAAAGTGCTTCTCCGCAAACCTTTGATGCGCTACTCCTCTCCCCTCGTGCCACCCTCCAGCGAATGAACCAGGAAGGAACAGAGGCGGGCGCGGTCCCTTTCGACAATCCGATTCTCGAGATTCTAACCAGGCCCAATGGCGGTATGAGCGAGATCATGGGGATCATTGAAGTTCAATACCAGTTGACTCAACAAAAATATGACGTGGTTGTTCTGGATACTCCGCCGGGAAAGCATTTTATTGATTTCCTGGAAGGCAGTGCCAAAATTCAACGCTTTTTTGACAAGACCTTTGTGGACATCTTTCGCTACGTCGGCAAATCATTTGAGAAAATTGAAGTGAGCACGGCAAAAAAAATGATGAATCTCCTTGTTTCATCAGGAATAAAACAACTTTTGAAGTATCTGGAAAAGGTCACGGGCACGGGTTTTGTGGAAACCTTTATTGACGCCGTCGTGACCCTCTATCGAAACCGAAACTCTTTTCTTGAGGCACTCAGCTTTCAGGAGACTCTGAAAAAACCAGCTCAATCAAATTGGTTTTTAGTCACAGCGGCAGATCAGGCAAAATCTGAAGAGGCCTTTGGACTGCAAAAAACTGCCGTGGTATTTATGCATCAAGATAATTATCTGGTTATTAATAAATGCCTCTCTGACGATCTCAAGAATTGGGACCCCGCGCAGGCAGCGTCTCAGCTCTTGCGCGATTTTCTGATGCATAAAGAAAGCGAACTGGTGGAAGCTGGTCAGCAACAATTCAGCCATATCCTCAGATTTCCCGAAATATTAGCGGACTCCCCAGAGGCCCATGTGAGTGCGTTGGCCCAAATATGGTCTACGAAATAATTGAAACAATCCTGAAGTGTGATAACATGCCCGCGTAATCCGTGTTCAGATTCGGAAATGAAGGAGAGAGGATTTTATGGAAAAAGCTCAAGGCAACTTGATGAAAGGTGCAGTGACCAATGTCTTAGATGCCATTGGCAATACCCCTATTGTGAAGTTAAGCAAAAAAACAACAGGTGTGGAATCTGAAATCTACGTCAAATTGGAGTATCTAAATCCTGGTGGCTCAACAAAAGATCGCATCGGGAAATATATGCTGGAACAGGCCGTGGCCAAGGGTCTGCTCAAACCTGGTGGAACAATTATTGAAGGAACTTCAGGCAATACGGGCGTCGGCTTGGCCCTCTATGCCGCAGTTCATGGTTATCGCAGTATCTTCGTTATCGCCGACAAGCAGTCGAAAGAAAAAATGGATAACCTGCGCGCCTTCGGTGCCAAAGTTGTCGTTTGTCCCACCAATGTTGATCCCGAAGATCCTCGTTCGTATTATAAAGTTTCAAAACGTCTGGCCGAGACAATTCCCAATAGCTATTACGTCAACCAGTATGACAATCTGTGGAACCGTGAGACTCACTTCAGATGGACCGGTCCGGAGATCTACAAGCAAACGGGTGGAGAATTCGACATCTTCATGGCCGGCGTTGGCACAGGGGGAACCATTTCCGGAATTGCCCAATATTTGAAAACCGTTATGCCCAACGTGAAAGTCGTGGGCATGGATATTGAGGGATCGATCATCGCCCATTTTGCCAAGACAGGAGAGCGCCTCAAAGGTCGCCCCTATGTGCTTGAGGGTGTCGGTGAAGATTTCATTCCGCAAAATTATGATTTTAAAGTCATTGATGACTGGATTGTGGCGCAGGACAAGGAAAGCTTCGTCATGACAAGAAAGCTGCTCAATCACGAGGGCATTTATGCCGGGGGAAGTTCCGGTGCGGTAGTGGCCTGCGCGATTCGATACGCCAAGACGCTCAAGACCCCAAAAAGAATTTTGGCCATTCTGCCCGATTCGGGAAATCGCTACGCCTCTAAGATCTACAACGATGACTGGATGAGTTCCAATGGCTATCAGGACAGCTCGTTTAACGTCTTAATTAGCGAGGTCCTGGAGACCTTGGGCAAAGGCAAAAAAGAAATCATCAAGCTAGAAGACACTGCTTCGATTGGCGATGCCGTCCGTATCATGGACGAGAGAGGCATCTCGCAAATTCCTATCTTTGGCCAAGGCAAGATCAAGGGTCTGGTCAGTGAAAAGTCCTTACTCCTCCCCGTTTATCAAGGGCAGTACAAACTCACTGACTCAATCAACTTAGTGTACCAAAGTAAATTTAAGATGATCGACGAGCACGAGTTGCTTTCGAAGGTCACCGACGCTCTCCTGGCCAAGGAAGTGGTTCTGGTCACCGACAAAGAGAATACGGTTGTTGATATCCTCACGGACATCGACGTTCTTCATTTCATTTCTTTAAAAGGTAGCTATTAATATGAAAAAGAAAAATAAGTTCGGTTTAGCGACGCGCGCCCTTCATGTCGGAAATGAACCCGACCCCACAACCGGCGCGATTATCCCTCCAATCTTCCAGACCTCCACCTATGTGCAGGCGGCACCGGGAGAGCATAAAGGATTTGAGTATACTCGCACCCACAACCCCACCCGCCGACGTCTTGAGGCCTGTCTGGCTTCATTGGAAAATGCCGATTTCTGCGTCACCACCTCATCAGGAATGGCGGCCACGATGCTGATCATGCAGGCACTCCCGGCCAATAGCTCGGTGTTGTGCGGAGATGATGTTTATGGCGGAACCTTTCGTCTGTTTACCACCGTAAGCAATGACCGCCACAAATTCAATTTTGTTGATACCACCGACTTAAAGAAGGTGGAAAAGGCCCTCAAGGAATTTAAACCTAAGCTGGTATGGGCGGAAACCCCCACCAACCCGCTCCTCAAGATCACCGATATCAAGGGGCTTTGTGACCTTGCCAAAAAATACGGTGCCATGGTGGTGGTTGATAACACTTTCATGAGTCCCTATTTCCAAAATCCCCTTACCTTAGGAGCGGACTTTGTGGTGCACTCGCTGACCAAATACATCAATGGTCACTCTGATGTGGTGGGCGGTGCCATCATGCTTAATGATAAAAAAATGCACGAAAAACTTTATAAGTTGCAGAATTCCATCGGCCCGTGTGCCTCACCCTTCGATTCATGGTTGGTTTTAAGAGGGGTAAAAACTCTTGCGGTACGCATGGAGGCCCACCAAAAAAATGCCATGAAGATTGCCACTTGGTTAGAAAAAAATGCGAATGTCGAGAGCGTGGTCTACCCCGGACTCAAATCGCACCCCCAACATAAAATCGCCCAAAAGCAGATGTCTGGCTTTGGAGGCATGATTACCTTTTTTATCAAAGGTGGACTCAAGGAATCTCGCCAGTTTCTTAAATCACTCACATTTTTTTCTTTGGCAGAGAGCTTGGGTGGGGTTGAGAGCTTAATCGAACATCCCGCTATCATGACTCACGCGAGCATTCCCCTGGCAAACCGCTTAAAAATCGGAATTACTGATAATCTCATCCGCATCTCTGTTGGGATTGAGGATTGCGACGATCTCCTCCAAGATCTAGAACAGGCCTTTGAAAGCACCTACTAATCGAGATTAGAAATCAGCGCGCTGAGGAGCGGCGGTCGGCAGCGGCTCAGTGCTCGGAGTGTCGCCAGAAGCGGGCGCACTAGGCGAAGCTTGCGTCTTTGCTGGCTCCTGGACCACGGGGACTGAGGGTGAGACTGGGATACTGTTTTTTTCGGGAACAATTTCAGGGGGCACGCTTTCCCATGAATTTGAGAATTTCTTCAGCACCCCTTCAAATGTCTCCTGGCGATTAAAAACAGTGGCCCCTTCAAGATAGGCCTTCATCAGCAAATAGGAGCAATTCACACGTCCATGGGCCGCGGCCAAATCCTCTTTTTCTCCCGGAGCGAAGATCAGTCCGTCATCTTGAAGAACTTTAAATAGCTCGTCCGCCATTTTGCAAAACTCATTATCGAGGGCCTTACAAGGGCCTTGACGCTTTATCACTTCCACACTGGTGGCACCATATTTAATATGGATAGGTCCTCGGCAGACATCCACATCCCATTGCTTGGCCAGATAGCGCAACTTTTCGTGGCGAACAACGATCCGACAATCTTTTTTTTCGATTTCCAGCTTGGTTTCTGTCAAGCCGAAGGGAAAGGCCTTATGAGCAACCTTTGTCATGAAGGCACCATCAAGGCATTCATTATCGGTGAAAGGTGGGCCGGCAAAGGCCGGCAAAATAAGAGACAAACCGATCAACCAAATTACATTTTTATACTTTAATAATTGCATTGGGACTTACCTCTATCACTGTTGCGGTTACATCATACTTATAAAAATCGCTATCATCACCCTTTTTAAGCTGGAAAAATATTTCATTAATACATTTGAGTGCCGGCGCGGCGATATGATCCAAGGCAAACTTAAGAATCGGAATCTTATTGAGAAAACCGCCGGAATTATTATGCACTCCTGGAGAAATAATTAAAAGTTTTCCGCCTCTCTCCAATTTAAAGGAGACTGCGGCCTGATCTGCAAAGGCGGGGGACACCGGAAAGTTTTTCTTATCCAGCACCAAACCATTCGTCGAGATCATGCTGAAACCGCCGAACAGCCATCCTGACACTTCGAGAGTCTTAATATTGATTTGAAATAAACATAATTCCAGGGCCGGACGTTTGTCAGCGTTCTTATTTTGATAGGGAACGGCTTCCCTGCTCAACAGCTGAAGCAGCTCTCGCAGAGAGGCAATTTGACCATTATAGGTAGGTCGCCAAACCTCAAAGACGGTGAGTGCCTTGCTGTTCAAAACGTAGGAGTTAGAAGAAAAATGAACGTAGGCCAAAGCCCCCTCGGAAATGGCGACATCAAAAAATTCACCGCCGGGTGAATCACCGGCACCATACTTCGATAGAATCTCGAAATTTTTGAGCGATTGTCTTCGCACGGGCACAATTTTTTCATGAATATGACGAGCGCGGTGCAACTCGGCCAAGGTCGATGCCAGCACTTGGTTGAGTGCGGTGGAATAATGCTCGAGCTCAATTTGGGCAAAATAAGCATCCAAAAGACGCCCCAATAATCCAAGAGAATTCTGAAGATGATTCTTGGTCAAGAGATCAAACTGATCAACCCGAAGCACCGCCCATATGTGGGAGATCTCTTCTTGTGTTATTTTATGATCTTCCTCGGCAGGCAACTCGCAGTTAAGCAAAACGATCGTCGGCTTTAATTTCTCCAAAAATTTCCACAGATGTGGCAAATCTCGGTCTGCGGTGTTAACAAAAAAAAGGGTTATGTCTTTTTCAGCGACCTCTGCCTTCGATGGCAAATGTAAGTCGTAGTTGCGCTTTAAAAGTGCCGTTTTTTCTGCACCTAAGGCCTTAAAAAGGTCTTCAGGGTTAATAATTATGACTTTGCGATCAACCATAATGCTATCGGCCCACCATGAGTTAAGGGGTTAGAAGACATAATCATTCAATACAATCCATAGAATATCAAAAAATTCAGACATTTGGTCAACTTTCAAAGGGGAAAATCTGTTCCTATCCCAAACAAGTGCCACACAAGGCTTAAGTTTTTAGAGCTTATATTCCGATAAGTTTTCTAGTGTAAGGCCAAAATTTTGTTTTAAAGGACTGAAATGGCCAGCTCGCGCAAGAAACATAACGTACTTAACCTGCAAACGGAGGTTAAGGGCCTGGCCGTCGTAGAACTGGCACGGGAAGTTAATCGTCTCAAAGATGAGGCCTTTCATTTCAATTACAGAATCGCCAAATGCCTGCTGCGTGCATTGCAACTTAAAGATATATACACCTATGAGCACAGCGCGCGAGTCGCATACTATTCGATTAAAACCGGTGAAGAGCTTGGCCTGAGTAAAAAAGAACTTATTAAACTCGAACTGGCGGCCCTATTTCATGATGTGGGCAAGATCGGAATCCCAGATAGTGTTTTGCAAAAACCGGCACGCTTGGAAGAGTCTGAATTTCTTCTTATGAAATCGCACCCAGAAAAAACTTACCAAATTCTCCAGGAATTTTGTGAAGAGGGAGGAGCTGCCACCGACTTTACAGAAATTGCTTTGGCGGCACTTCACCATCATGAACGCTATGATGGTCGAGGTTACCCCTCTGGATTGAAAGGGGAGCAGATACCTCTTTTCGCTCGTATCATACTCATTGCCGACACCTTTGATGCCATGACCTCAACACGCCCCTATCGCAAAGGGCTTCCCTATGAAGTCGCCTTTAGCGAACTCAGAGAATTCAGCGGGGATCAGTTTGATAAAAAGCTCGTCGAACTCTTTATTTCGGCCATGGGAAAAGACAAGTCTCAAGGTGCCTCAGAATTTTATCTCACAATCCACCCAGAACCTTTCAAGAAAGAAGCGGCTTAATCATTCATTTTAAATTTAAATTAAATTAAAAAGTCGTTGAAACTTAATTACAGAATTCCGTCTTTTCACGGGTATTGATGTTGTGAAGTTGGATCTGTTCACAGTCTTCGTTGGTCGCATAGACATTAATCGTTACACATTCCTTGGGCTTTGTGTGAGTGGCATTCCATTTCATATTATCTCGGCAAACGAAATACGCGTCCTTATTTATACAGGCCCAGTGCAGACCCTTGCAGTTATATACCAGACCTCGCCCCAGTTCCTCATAGGTAGGAGGGGACACGTATTCAAGTGCCTTTTGCTTATCAAGTTGTTCCACCACTTTATCGATAGTCCCTTCGTTCACCGTTGCGTCCTTCACCTTATCTTCTGGCACCGTTTCGCCAACTTGAAATGACGTAACGTCTGAATTGGCCATGTCTGACTTAACTTCACTTTCACCGCTTGGTGTACGATCGGCAGGATTTGCAGTTGGGACAACATCGGGAACTGTCGGGACCACGGGAACCTCTGTCACTGCGACGACGGGCGCTTCGGTGGGTACGATCTCCGGAGTCGGTGCGGGTGTTGCCACTTCAACGACGGGAGCTGCAGTTGGTGTCGGTTCTGGTGTTGCCTGTACCTGCTCAGGGGCGGGTGTTTCTACCGGAGGAATTTTTTCTTTTTTCTTCTTGGTCACGACCGGAGCGGTCTCGGTTTCTGCCGGTTTTTCCGTATTTAAAAACTCATCCGCTGCAAAAAAAACAATGGCAATACCGACTACAATTTTAATTATTTTAGATTTCTTGGCCGCTTTTGGATCGACCGCCGGCTTACCATCAACCTTCGATGCTGTTACATGTGATTTCGTTTGTGTCTTCTCATGTGCTTCTGTGTCAGTATCTGTAAGAGTTTTAGCTCCCCTGGTACCCGTTTTGGTACCTTCGCTTTGCTGATCGCCAGAGGCCTCTTTCTTGGGCGCAAATTTACTCAGCAGATTCGGGGGAATCTGGGCCTTCACTTTGGCAATAAGATCATCTAATTTAAATGCCATAATATTAACCAACTACAAAGACTTATCGGGGTTATTGGGAAAAAGCTGTAATTTACTGTGAGGGCGGAAGGTCACATAGTTTTTCGCTCAACTATGAAAGAGCTTCTAACTGCTAAATAAAACGCGAAAAATGCAATAGGTGATTTTTTCTATCAAACTTACCGACGTGAACGACTTTTTGCGGTAGCAAACTTTTTAGGGCCGGCCGGTCGTGGTCCGCGATTGAAGTTCGTCCGGCGGGCATTTTGTGGTCGTGCCTGGCCGCTACCTCCACCGCCTTGTCGTGTTGGGGCCCCCTGATGTCGTGCAGGACCGCCTCGACGTCCTCGCTGAAAACGTGCGCTTCGTCGATCTGCAAAACATGATTCGCAAATGCCGAATTGGGAATTATCGGGTAAGGCCACCCCACAGCTGGCACAAGTGAGTACAATTTTGTCGCTGAGAAGCTTATTCAGTTTTTCAATGGCCTTACTTTTATTTTCTAACAAAAATATTTCGTTATGCTCAAAACGTTTGAAATTAAAATGCCGCGCCAGCCACTGATAGAGTTCGACGCACTTAATAGATGTCTCCAAATAATCAATGTCATTGGATTCGGGCTCGATCGGGGCAAAATCAACGTTCAACTCTTTGGCAAAATGATTAAGAATCCATACGTAGTATTGCACGTGCTCCAGTAAGCCTAGGTTCACCGGAGCGCAGGCCAAGCCAAAAATTTCTGCAATCGAGAGAATTTTATTAGAATCGGCTTCCTCCACCATCTCGGCCAGCTCGATCATTTCTTTTAAATCCACACAGAAAAATGGTTTTTGAAAGGTCATGGTGTTAAACAGGCGCAGGAACTCCGAGAGTGTAAGCTCGGGCAGTGCATTGTTTCTCAAGGCGGTATTCACCTGTGTGAAGATATCCAAATCCGGACCAACCATACACTGAGTTTTCTGTGGTAATTCTGTTTGCAGCGCCTCACGAATTAGATTTAAGCCATTTTCAACTTTTGTGAGGCAGTTAACCTCACCGATCGGAAAGCGATTGAATCGGCCGGCACGACCGGCGATTTGCTTGATCTCCGACAAGGTAATTGGAATGGTCTCATCATCAATGTGCTTTGTGAGTGTTGAAAAGATAATTCGCCTGATCGGCAGATTCATCCCCATGGCAATGGCATCGGTTGAAACAATCACATCAGTCTCTTCCGCATCGAACTTTCTGGCCTGCTCCCGTCGAACTTCGGGGCCCAAACGGCCATAGACGATAGAGACGCGAAAGCCTAAGTTTTCAATTTCGGCCTTATATTTCAGGGCATTTTTACGAGAAAAAACGATCAGGGCATCACTGCGTTCCAGATCGCCAAGTCTAAGAGGCGCAGGTGCCACCTTCAGTTCACACATCCGCTCATATTTTCTTATTTCCAGCGTATCCCCGCAAAGGGCTACTATCTGCTCAATGAGCTTCAGCACCGATGGATCACCACAAATATGAATTTCCGGGGCGCACATATTCACCAGGGCCCGAGTCCAAGCCCATCCTCGCTGAGGATCGGAGATCATTTGCACTTCATCAATAACACAACAGTCAAAATCCTCATGGAATCTGGCCATTTCGATGGTAGATGAATAGTGAGTGGCACCATCAACTTCAATAACCTCTTCACCTGTGAGAAGAGTGGTCTTCACTCCTCTCTCGGTCAGAGTGTCGTAGAGCTCACCCGCGAGAAGTCGAAGAGGAGCGAGATAGCAGCCTTTTTTAACTTGGCAAAGTTCTTGGACTGCATGATAGGTTTTTCCCGAATTGGTTGGCCCCATGTGATAGATAATTCGTCGAGTAAGCTCGCGAGCGCGGGAATGAATCCAAAACTCCCCTAAATATCGCTTCAAGATGGTGGCGGAGATATCCTTGCGCTTGAAGGCCAAAACTGATTTTATTAATTTTGAAAACTCAACGTCGAGATAATACTCTCCACGCCAAAGATTTGTTCCCAGCAATGTTAAGAAACGCTCAAACTCGTGGTCGGAAATTAAATCCGCGCGGAGGGCCTGAGACTTTAAAAGGCCCTGAAACCATGGTTTCAGCAAATCAGCACGCTGCTTGGCCAAGGGGGCGGGAAAAGTAAAGTTACCTTTAACACGCTCTTTTATCTGTGACTCAATTCGTGACAAGACGCTTCTTTTCAACTTAAAACGGATTGAAAAAAACTTCTTATCCAATGTCTTCTGAAATTCCTTGAAAATTTCTTCCGTCTTGCGACTGCTGGAATTCAGGGAATCTTCCAGGTCCTTATGAGTTTGCTTAATAAGTTCCATGGACTCATCGAAAATAATATCGCGAAACCTGTTTCGAAACTCGCCTAAACACAAATTACACTGACATGGAAAATCTTTTGGTTTAATTTCGGAATCAAACTTCTCCTTCAAAAGATTTTGGGTTTTCTCATGGGCCTGAACAATATCAGAAGACCATTGAAGGAAAAAAAGTTCCTGCTCTTTTAATTTGTCGATGGCGAGGGCACCCGTTTCCAGATCGGTAAAGAGTCCGATTTCCTTATCCGGGAACAAGAAGTCATCAAGAAAGCAAATTTCCAGAACTACGCCGCGATTAAGAAATTCACCGTAAAAACCGAATTCCTGATTAAAAAAAGGAATGAGCGCTGGAAAGGCGGTGAAGGTCTTATCTAGGGCCAGCTGAATCGTTGCTAATGAATCTAAAATGACCGAGGCGTCGTGGGAGGAACGAACTAAGTTTTCGTCCTCGCTAAATGCGTTAACACGAATAATGGCCTTTCTTTCTGCATCTAAGAGTAGTTTAAGGGAAGAAAAGTCAATAGGACGTTGGATTTCAGAGGGATTCACTAAGATGAGAATGCCTGAGATGATTCAAAATGTAAATCACCGCAGACATTCTTGAGAATGAAAAGTATCAATTATCGAGTTCAACCGCAAAGGCCACACCGAGTTTGGCAAATTTCAGAGCATGCTGAGCATTGTTACCCGAAAGATCAATGGTATCCTGAGGAGTATGAATTCGTCGGTTCATCTCATTCATCCGGGCCTCAAATGGCATTGAAGCTGGAAACCCTTGACCGTGCCAGGAAGCATGATCACTACAGGCGTATCCACAACGATCTTGCCCCCAAGGAACTTTGACATATTCATCAATCAAACGTCCCATAAAAGCATTTTGTTCAGCGTTGGTGAAATCACTCATCAACACAATATCCAGGTCGGAGGAACCCTTATAGTTTGTCATATCAAGCTGCATGACTCCAATGATATTTTGATTCTCACGTTTGGCTTGTTGAGCGACTTCTTTTGAGCCCCACAGCCCAACTTCTTCCGCTGCATAGGCCATGAATTTGATTGTATGCTTCGGACGATACGATGATGTCATTAAAACTCGCACAACCTCAGTCAGCGTTGCAATCCCACTGGCGTTGTCGTCTGCCCCTGGAGCATGATTGGCGGAACGATCACCAAAGTAACCTGAAATGGAATCTCCATGGCCACCGAGAACAATAATATCTTGCGGACGCTCACTACCGGCGAGTGTCAAAATAACTGAAGGCTGGGGCCATCCGGTGTGACGAAAAAATTCAACCTTAGCATCTGTTCTCCCTTGCACCAAGGTTTCCCATGTTTCCTTCACCAATTTCTGGGAGTCTTGCCCAGTTTGTGACTTGTAATAGCGGTTTTTAAAAGTGGCGAGTCGTTGAATCGTATTGGTGATGTTCGTCGCACTCAGCTCAGTCATCATCGCTCGAACATTGTCACCTTGATTGATCGAATAGTCGGTAAAGTTCATAGTTTTGGCGGAAAATCGCTCACTGTCGTTATTGGCCCATTCAAGTGCCTCATCAAGAGAATCATGTCCAATAAAACCACCGCAGCGATGAAATTTATCGTGCATTACATGACTAATTTGGTCCATTTCACTCTCGCGCACTTTCATGACCGTAATGCCATTTGTGAATTCTATCTTCTCATTAGATGCATATTTAAATCCGAAGGATTTTTCAACTTGGAGGGCGGCATCCTGGCCGATGGTGACCCAAAATTCTCGATCAAGATTTGTAGGGGCTGAAGCAAAGGCGACAGTTCCCAAAGTAAAACATCCAAAAATCAAAAGCAGTGTTTGGCCTAGCTTCATAAAAACAACCCTCCATTGGCAATTCAACTGTCATCCCTGACAACATGAAAACTAATTAGAATAGTGTAATGGAAATTGGAGTTGAGATGTTCTAATAATTACTTACAGCGACAATTCTCAATTGAGACCAGCGCGCTTAAGTAATGCGTCGATGCTCGGCTCTTGACCACGAAAGTTTTTATACAAAATCATAGGGTGCTCACTTCCGCCCCGTGACAAGATTGCATCTTTAAATTTAGTGGCGACCTCAGAACTGAAAATGCCTTTTTCTTTGAAATACATAAAGGCATCCGCATCCAATACTTCGGCCCATTTATAACTGTAATAGCCAGCAGAATACCCGCCAGAAAAGATATGAGAAAAGGCGCTGCTGATACTTGTGCCTTTTACGGGTGGGAGCAGCTCGAGGGGTGCCAGGAACTTGTTTTCAAACTCGGCCACATCTGAGTAGTGAGGTGCTTGTCGATTGTGCCACGCCATATCCAACAAACTCATACCGAGCTGACGGACCGTCATGCGGCCCTCATGAAAATTCATGCTCCGCTTGATACGCGAAATCAAATCCTCAGGTATTCTTTCTCCTGTTTCAAAATGCTTAGCGAAGAGATCCAAACATTCTTTTTCATAGACCCAATTTTCCATAATTTGTGAGGGCAACTCAACAAAATCCCAGTAGACGCTCGTTCCGGCCAGAGATTCATAATATACATCCGATAGAAGGCCATGGAGGGCATGGCCAAATTCATGAAATAGAGTCAAGACTTCATCAAGGCCCAAGAGCGAGGGCCGGTCGGCCGTGGATTTTGTAAAATTACAGACAATGGCCACATGAGGACACAAATCTTTGCCGGTACTTTTTGACTGACTTCGAAACTCCGTCATCCACGCGCCACTTCGCTTTCCGGCGCGGGGAAAAAAGTCCGCATAAAACACACCCAACGTCTTCTGCTTTCGATCCAGCACGCGATAAACACGTACTTCAGGGTTGTAGGTCTCGATTTCCGAATCTTCTAGGAAATCCAATCCGTACAACTTCTCGGCAACTTGAAAGGCCCCGGCAATCACATTTTCTAATTTGAAGTAGGGACGCAACATCTCATCATCAACATTGAACCTTTCTTTTTTCAATTTTTCTGCATAATAGGCCACATCCCAACGACACAAGTCAGATAAACCATGGGCCTTGGCGTATTGTTTAAGTTCCGCCATTTCTTTTTCCGCAAAAGGGCGGGCCTTGATATGAAGTTCATTCAGAAAATTTTCAACTTTTTCGGGTGACTCGGCCATGCGCTCGGCGAGGATATAGTGAGCATGGGAGGCAAAGCCCAGCAGTTGGGCGCGCTGATGGCGCAACTTCACAGTTTCCAGCACGATAGGCCGGTTATCGTATTTATTATCTTTGGCGCATAACGAGCCTTGGGCAAAAAACAGCTTCTCGCGCAACTGACGATTGTCGGCATAGGTCATGAAAGGCATATAGCTTGGAAAATCGAGATTAAAATACCAGGCGTTCTGCCGACCTTTTTCCTTTGCCTGCGCTCTGGCCATGTCACGGACAGAATCTGGTAAACCGCTTAGGTCCTTTTCATCTTCAATCCACAATTCGAAAAGCTTTCGCTCTTCCAAAGTATGCTCACTAAAGTTCAAGGACAGATCACTTAATCTTTTATCAAGTGCACGCATCTCCTCTTTCTTCTCATTAGAGAGAAGAGCACCATTGCGCACGAAACCTTTGTATTGTTTCTCAAGTAACGTGTTCTGCTGGGCATTTAAGTTGAGACTTGCGCGTTTGTCGAAAACCGCTTTGACCTTTTGAAAAAGCATTTGATCCAAGCTCACATCGTTCCCATACTCCGTGATAATGGGAGAAATTTCCTTGGCCAGTTTCTGCCTCTCATCATTGGTGTCTGCCGAATGGAGATTGAAGAAGATATTGGAAACTATATTAAGCTTATGATCTACGATATCAAGAACCTCGCACACATTCTGAAAAGTGGGGGGCTGGGTATTGGACTTTATGCTTTCAATTTTAGCTTTCGCTGCGGTAATTTCTTCCTTTATGGCGGGGAGGAAGTGCTCATTTTTAATCTTGGAAAAAGGCACAGTTTCAAGTTTTGTATCAAATTTTTCGAGTAAATAATTCATTCTCAACTCCTAGGATTCTAACCGGGAAATTTTTCTTTCTTCGTTGAAGAGAGGAAAAATCAGCACAAACCAGATAATGCACAATGCAACAAGCAGCCCATCAATTAACCAAGGCATCTGAAAAAATATCAAAAATACTGAGATAAGTCCCTTGGAAAAACGATAGACCACCATATCGACGACGTATTTTGCACCATATTTCTGCTCTGGGCCTAAAGCATAATACATGAGTTCTTTTACGGCCGAAAAAAGTGAATAGTCAGTTCCTTTCATCGTACCAAAAGCAAAGGAGACAAGCATGAGGTGAGCACTACCGAAAATCAGCCCCGTGATTGCCAGCAGCAAAAATAAAATTGGAACAAAAAGATGAATTCGGCGTCGAGAAAATTGCGCCAAGACGTAAGGAAGAACAACAATTTGAAGTATGAGACCAATGCTATTCACAAGGGTATAGAGATGGCCTAGGTATCGCGTTTTCAAATCTTTGTCGGGAACCAACGCAGTAAAGAGCACGTCAAATTTAAAGTTGGCCAAATTGATCACGAACTGTGAAAGGGCAACAACCAAACAAAGTAGCATTACATATTTACCAACACCATTGAGGGACATGAGGGGTGAAGGGCGTTGGGACTGCTCAGAGAGGATATTTTTTGACACTTCAAGGCGCAGCAGACCCCGTGCAGCATAAAATGCGACACCCGATAAAATAACAAAAATAACTCCGATCCCCAGAATCGTTTCAGTGGAGAAATAATAAGTCAGCCACCCTGTAAGCAGGCCTCCAAAAATTCCGCCAAAAGAACCCAGGGCACCCAAAGGCCCATAGAATACCTTGGCCTCATCCAGACGAAGAGAGGCGTTGGCCACACCAAAAATCATATGAACAAGCAAAACAATGTAGGCTTCTTTCCAAACAAATAAGAGATAGGCCGACGGTTCCCATGCCTCACTCAAAAGATAGAGACCTACGAAGAAGATGCCGACAGATAAGAGTACCGTCGCATTATAGAGATGAAAAAGGGGCCAATGTCGCTGGGCCCGGTCATAAAAAAAGACACAAACCATGATGGCCAAAACTGAGTAGAACCAAACATTAGGCGAATGTTGAGCGCCAAAATAATGCAGGAAAAGACCGGTCGTGGTTGAACGCAAGATGGGATAAGACAACAGCACTAAAAAGAGTGAAATGCCCAAGGCGAGTAGACCTTTCTGCTTCTGCACATCCATGGCCTTAATAATTGATCGAAAGGCATAAGTTTTCATTTTGGCCCGCTGGAAAAATTGCGTTTAATTTGCATGATATTCTAAACTTAAACAATAAGGTGTATTAAACTAAAGTCTATGCCTAAGAATGTTCATACGCTCGCTGTTGTAATTCCAGTATATAACGAGGAAAGTGCCATCGAGAAGATACTTCGTGATTGGCATGCGGAATTAACCAGCAACGGGCCGGCATTCTTACTTATCCTAATCAATGACGGTTCCACGGACGGATCTTTGGCAAAAATAAATCAGTGGATCATCCAGAATAATGCCCAAGCCTCTGTGCAGGTGATAGCGCAGCAGAACCAAGGCCATGGGGTCAGTATCCTGAATGGCTATCGCGCGGCCTTGGAAAGTATGTCTCCCTGGATTTTCCAGTGCGATAGTGATGATCAGATTGAGGCCAAGGAATTTACGAAACTTTGGCGGGCCACGACTCAAGCGGATTTTATTTTAGGGCAGCGGTTAGTACGCCACGACCCTGTCATCCGACTGGTGATGTCCAAGATTATGCGCCTGTGGGTTTTTTTACTCTTTGGGCTTAAAATTCTCGATCCTAACTGTCCTTTTCGTTTGTTTAGACGCGAGTTCCTTCAAACAGCGTTGCCAAAAATTCCTGCGAATTCTTTTGCCCCCAACATTCACCTCTCGGTGGAAGCCTTCAAATATGCCCGAAGTGGCTCCATCAAATGCGTGACTATTCCGATCATCCACCAGATAAGGCAAAGTGGGGTGCCTTCCCTTAAGGGAATTTTGAAACTTGCCGCCATCTCGCTGCGGGTGATTCGAGAACTCATCATTCATCGGCGGATACAATGATTCGCAGTTGTGATTTTTTAATTTTGGGTGCCGGTCCAACCGGTCTCGGTGCCGCCTACCGACTGAAAGAAATGGGAGAATTGAATTTTCTTGTGCTTGAGGCCCAAGACGATGTGGGCGGACTTTCCCGTAGCTTTGTCGATGATGCCGGTTTCACCTGGGATATTGGAGGGCACGTTCAATTTTCTCACTATGAATATTTCGATGAAGTGATGGAGCAAGCCGTTTCTCACTCTGATCGACACTTACATGAGCGGGAAGCTTGGGTTTATTTTAATAATAAATTCATACCCTACCCCTTTCAAAATAATATTCATCTTCTTCACGATGAGCTGGCCATGAAGTGCTTGAGCGGGCTGCAAAGTATCCCAAAAACTTCTTCTCCACGAAATTTCAGGGAGTGGATTTTGAGCAACTTCGGTCAACCACTCTCCGACATTTTTATGTTTCCCTACAATTATAAAGTTTGGGCGCACCCCCCGGAGCTTATGAATTATTCCTGGATTGGCGAAAGAGTCAGTGTGGTCGATCTCGCGAGAATTCAACGCAATTTCGTTTCAAAACTTCCCGATAAAAACTGGGGGCCAAATAACCAATTTTGGTTTCCCAAGAAAGGTGGCACCGGGACCATCTGGAAAAATGTTACTGCCCTGATCGGCCGTGAGAATTTTCAATTTAACATCAATATCCGTAGCATTGATTTCAAACTTCGACGCGTGATTTTAGCCGATGGCAACGAGATCCGATACAAATCCCTATTTTCAACCATCCCGCTTCCGACTCTCGGTCAACTACTGTCACCCCCCCAAGAAAGTTTAATTAAAAACGCCTCCCAGCTACTGTACTCCAGCGGCCACATCATCGGGATCGGGATCAAAGGGCCGCTTCCCGAACATCTGCACAAGAAGTGCTGGATCTATTTTTCAGAGGACCAGAATCCCTGTTACCGAGTCACCATTTTTTCCAACTACTCGCCTTCTCATGTGCCTCACCCGGGAATGGAATATTCTCTCCTGTGTGAAGTCAGTAGCTCCAAGTACAAAGCGGTTCAACCCGAAACCTTAATGGCTGAGGTTATTGCCGGATTGATCAGCACGACACTCATGAGACCCGACGATGAAATACTCTCCAAGTGGTATTTCAAAGCACACTATAGCTATCCCACACCATCCTTGGAACGCGATCGCCTGCTGAAAGAGCTGCTTTTGCAGCTAGAGACCTTTCATATTTACTCGCGCGGCCGCTTCGGAGGTTGGAAATATGAAGTTGCGAACCAAGATCATTCTTTTATGCAAGGAGTGGACTGGGTAAACCGTCAGATCTCGAATAATCCAGAAAATGTCTTTCAAATATAATATGAGAAAAGTATCACAATTTTTTGTTTTTTCCATCATCCTGGGCCTGCTTATGTTTGCCACGATCATGCGTCTTGACCGCATCGGTCACCGGCCGATTCATCACGATGAATCGCTGCATGCACTCTATGGTAAATATTTTCATGACTCGCCTAAAACCCATTATTATAAGTATGACCCTCTTCTCCATGGCCCACTCCTCTATCATCTCATCCCGTATGCATATCATGTGGGCGGACAGAGTCTTGAATCAGGTCGCATGATCTCAGTTATTTGCGGCCTGTTGCTGGTCCTTACGCCATTTTTTTTCAGACGTCTGTTCTCACCCTTTACCCTTTGGACCTTAGTGCTCTATGGCGCTATATCACCGACCTTAATCTATTGGTCGCGATTTTTGCGCGAGGATATGATCATTTTGTTTTGCATGGCCTCGCTCCTGATCGGGGTAACGCTGATCAAAAAACCACTATGGAAGGTCTTTTCTGTCTCCGCCTCGATCGGACTTATCTTGTGTACAAAAGAAAATTATTTTATTACCTTCTCCCTGCTTTTTATCTATCTCATGGTGGAGTTTATCTTTCTCGTTTTAAGCAAGAATTACAGCTCCTCGCTTCTCGGAAAATTATTGCTTTTTCTGCGTCTGAATTGGGGGGTCTCATTACTGGGCTTGGCCTTCTGCGCTCTGATCGTCAGCTACTTTTACACCGCAGGATTTCAATATACGCAGGGGATCAAGGACTTTGTTTTTGCAAAAGGATTTCAATATTGGATCGGCCAACATCAGCATGAAAGGCTGACCGGTCCCTTCTCGTTCCATGTCTTACTCTTGTCTTGGTATGAATTTCCCATCGCCTTCTTATGGCTTTTCCTTGTTTGCTATTTTTTCATTCAATTCCCTGTGGCAATGTCCATAACCACTTTTATTTCGATGAGCATGGCCCTGACTACCTATCTGCTCTGTCGCCATTTTGGAAATATCAACGAATGGGTCGGAGCCTATTTGAAGCTCAAGACAACTCTAGATTTCCCGGTTTTCTTTGGTTCCTTGAGCTTTGGACTGACCGGCACTTTATATTTTCTGGGACGCAACAAACGAAGTCATGCTTTCTTTTTTTACTTTGCGAGTGCGACCTTGTTTGCCTACAGCTACGCTGGAGAAAAAGTTCCTTGGCTCTCCTTATATCCCTTCATCGCCAGTCTTGCCTTCTTCGCAGTATGGTCGCGTGATTTTAATTTAAATTTAAATTTGTTGTCTCGGGGCACGACTTTTCTCCTCGTTCTCATTACCGGGGCCATGCTCGGCACCCAGGCGGCGCTCAGCTATTATGTTAACTTTTCCAAGGCCGGCGGCAAGGAAGAGCTCCTGTCCCAGGTCCACACCACCCCCCAATATGAAGACATCTTGATTGCCTTGAGACGGGAAACGCTCGCGCGCGAAACCCCTTTGCATATCCTTCTCTATCGGGAAAATGCCTGGCCCGGGGCATGGTTCTTATATGGTATCCCGGAAGTCGCCTACACGACGAACGACACACTTAGGGCCTCTTATGATGTCGTTCTCACGTCATATAAGGACTCGGAGTTTAGAAATCTGGGATATCAGGAGTACGACATACCTTTTCGCTGGTGGTGGGTTCCCGACTATCAGCAAATGGGGCCAAAGGAATTTTTTAGATATCTCTTTCAGCGCACGCCATGGAACAATACCGGAATCATGTCCATCACGATTTATTATAAAGAGGCCATGAAACCAGTCCTGGGAATCTAGGGAAGTGTTAGAAAATAATCGTAGTTATCGTGACCAGTAGTCTTGCTATAATCAATCCCAGAATTAATGGAGAGGGTGCGGTTTTTACCTGCGAGGTCTTTGACAACTGAACCGATGTTGATCAACTGCCCCTGCGTAATATTGAGACTGGTGGAAATTCCTGAATCTGGAGTATTGAGGCTCACGGTTAAAATATAATTTCCGTTGTGTCCACCCTGGCAGGTCAGGAAGACCTCGTCCTGATCAAAACGCATAGAACCTGGAATACCTTTGCGAAGCAATAATTGCGATCGGGTGTCTCCCGAAAGATCTTCCTCTGTTCGCTGTAATTTTCCTTTTTTCCCAAGCGAAAACTCATCGGTTTTCCTGGCGCGAAGGCGCTTTTTGAGAAGCTCTAAGCGGCAATTGCCTTCCGTTGTCCCCGTCAATTCAGTGGTCGCAGCCCCCTGATTCCCTTTGTAGGTCCGATTGAGTCGATATTTCCTTTGCAGATAAGACTCATACAAAGTGCTGCGGGCCTCACTGAGCAAGGCCTCTAAACAAGACCCCATCATATCAAGCTGGTCACTGGGAAGAGCAATCGGTTGGAGATAGCGGCGGATTTCAGATAAGGAAACCGCATCGGTAAGGCAAAAGCCATATATGCTCTTCTCTTGCGCCTGACAGTTCAAGCTCACACCCAAGATTAGAAAAACTAAAAGTTTTGTCATTTGTGAATGTGGGCATCGCCCTTTTGCTGGTCAATAAATTGTTGAGGCCCATCAAAATGGCAGAGGTCCAAGGAGGTTACAAAATTTTGCAAGCGATGATCCTTATCTTTATTTTCGCAGGTACACGCAAGATTTTTCATAAAATGGAACAGCTTTTCCAGGCTCTCGGAGCTCATCAAATGTTCCATCATGCAGGCATCTTTGTTGGCAATTTCTTTTGAAACACCAATAAAGTCTTTCAAAAAATAATAGACGAGAGTGCGGGTGGATAAAATACGATGAACTTCCTGATGCCCTTCCTCTGTCAATAAAAGAAATTTCGAGTCTTCTTCCTCAATAACCAGTCCGCGTTTTTTCAAATTGACGATCGCAGTGGAAACACTTCCCTTGGTTAAATCCAGTTCCTTGGCAATATCCGTCACTCTCGCATACCCCTTCCCTTCTTTCAGCTTATGAATCGTAAGCAGGTAATGAGTCATCGAATGCGAAATATCGCTTTCTAATACTTTATGATGGCGTTCAATATCTTTGGACATTACTCAGATTTAACTGATGGGCCTTCCACAGTCAATGGATGGGCAAACCTGGTGAACAATTGCCTCAAATCTGTTGCACCCCTTCAACCATGCATTCGCCCTTAATTCCGACATAAATAGTTGTTTTACCAGAGTTTTGGCATGGATTTTATTGCCTTCTCTCTCTCATCCTCAGAAAAAAATAGTTCAATGTTAAAATAACATCAGGATTTCTTTCGAACTGGATGGACCCATGACTAGATTTATGGCCACGTGGATTGTTTCTGTGGCACTCATTTTTTCTCAGAGCTTTGCCTTAGCGCAAACCAGATACCAGGGGAGTAGTGCGCCAAGCGGAAGCGTCTACGATACCACCGGCGGCAACCTCACGGATGAAGAGAGAGTGATGTCCGAAACTTATGTCCATCAAGGGCTCTCGCAGGAGGCCAAAGAGTATGGTTGCAGTGGCACTGGCTCAGGCCAAAATGAGGGCAATGAGCTCACAGGAAGCAAGATCGACATGAAAGATGCCTGTGCGGGCAAAGAAACCCACGCTTGGGCCAACTGGGTGCCAATGGTTATCAAGGCCTATGCGGTCGTGGTGGGGGCGGGTCTGATGGGGACCTATGAGGTGAATAAGCCGGCCACCGCCCAAGCAGGTCGAGCATCCGAGGCGGGAGCCAACACTCCTGCAACCTCAGGAGGCGCACCGGCACCGGCGGCAACGGCAACACCAGCACAGGAAAAAGAGAAAAAGGAAGATTATTGTAAATATGTTGTTATGGGAACCGAAGCCCTCGCCATGTTTCAGCAAACCTCGGCGCAGCAAAACTTGGCCAATCTCCCCACCAGCATCGGCAACGCCCAAACCGAGAACCTCTATAAGGCCAAACGCAGTCATGATGAACGGGCCAAAACGGCAGAGATTCAGGCCTACGGCTGGGGAATCGGTGCTGGATGCTACGTAGTCGAAATTGCCTCTGGTGGCTATGCGGATTGGACGTTGTATTTGAAGATGGGGCTCTCGGGTGTGGCCTGTGCCTACTTCGCCGCCGAGGTAAATCATCAGAAGACCGCCGCCCAAAAAATTCAGGCCGTCATTGATAGCATGCCTAAAGCGGGTGATTGTAACCCCATAACTCAGACAAACTGCTTTTGCTCCCAGGAAACATCCAAGCTGGACCTGGCAAATTATATGAAGTACTGCCAGCCCCAAATCAAAGCTGAACAGCTTGCGGCCGGACAAAGTATGGCCTGCATCGACAAGCAAGCCAAGGCCGACCCTAACTGCCTATGCACGCGAACCAATAGCTGCTTCGATGTGGAATTTATGAATATGATCGGAGGGCTCAAGTTCGGGAAGTCGGCTGAGGAAGTTCTGGGCAAATCCACGGCCGAATTATCCCGAGGGAAACTTTCCAATGGAAATCTGGGAAGCGGGACCATCGCCCAAAATGCCATTAATCGCGTCAAGGCCAATATGCGATCTGTGTCTCTCGACAAGGTACCAAAGATGACCGGACTCAATCCCGGCCAGCTGGGATTTGTTGATGAGCTTTCCAATTTAGGAATTCCCCGCTCAGTGGCGGCGCTCGCCGTAGGGATCAAGGCACCATCAAATGCTTCCCAGTATGCCAACAAGCTTAAGGCCTTTGAAGTTGATACCAGTGGGCTCATGGGGCGTAACTCCGATTATGGTAATGCCAGAGTTCTTCACTTTACCGGGGGCGGAGGAAATTTCAAAAAAACTTCCGCCAAAAAAGATGAATTTGATTTCAACAAATTATTGAAAAAGAAAGAGGCCGGTGCAAGCGACGAGAATATTTTAAAATTTGCCGAACGGGCCAGTGACAACGCGCAAATCAGCAAGCATCCCGAGACTGTAATTTTTGATATTATTTCCAATCGCTACCGGCTTTCAGGATGGAAGCGGGTAAATTTTGAATGAGCTAAGGGCCAGAACCATGAGGGTTACATGACTTCAGACGATCGCTTTCGCCTTCCCATTCTCCTTTATGATGATGAGTGTTCGCTGTGCCTGCGATTCAAGCAGGCCATGGAACGTCTCGGTGGACATGAGGCCATTAACAAAATTTCAATCCACGATCAGGAGATCTATCAGGTTTTCAACCAGGTTACTTACGAGCAGTGCCAGCAGTCGGTGCATTTCATAGAAGTAAACGGAGACGTTTTTAAAGGGGCTGAAGCGGTTCGAAAGCTCATGCATCATCTGCCTGCGGTTGAGGAATTTGGCTGGCTGGCCGAAAGCGAAATGGGAAAAAAAGCTGTAAATTATTTTTATGACATGGCCGAGCATTATCGCAAACAATTGCATAATCGCTGTCCATCATGTAAAAAAGATCATTCAATTTAAGGATTCCAGTGCTACCTTTTGATAAAAGTCTCATTATTATTCCGACCTATAACGAAATTGATAATATCGATAAAATGCTTCAAGCCGTTTTTACGCTCTATCCGGCGATCTCCATCTTGATCATTGACGACGGCTCGCCTGATGGAACAGCACAAATAGTTGAGGCCCGTCAAAAAGAATTTAAAAATCTGCATCTGCTCAAACGCTCGGGGAAATTAGGTCTCGGCACCGCTTATACCACAGGTTTTAAATGGGCCCTGGCGCGACAATATGACTACGTCTTTGAAATGGATTGTGACTTTTCCCACGACCCCGCCCAGGTTAAAAACTTACTGGAAGCGGCCCAGAGTCATGACCTCGTGATTGGTAGTCGCTATATCGATGGCATTAGAATCATCAACTGGCCTTTTCGCCGATTGCTTCTCAGTTACCTTGCTTCCATTTACACCCGGTTTGTCACAGGTATTCCGATCCAGGATACCACCGGCGGTTTTAAATGTTTCTCCCGTAAGGCCCTCAGCTCCCTAAACCTTGATCAGATTGTTAGCAGTGGATATATCTTTCAGCTTGAGCTCAATTATAAAATTTGGTTAAAAGGCCTGCGTATAAAAGAAGTCCCAATTATTTTTTATGAAAGGCGCGATGGACAGTCAAAGATGGCGGGCGGAATTATCTTCGAAGCCCTTTGGGCGGTCATCCGATTACGTCTGATGAAAATCTTCGGTTCAATCTAAAGTTTTTTTTCAAAAATCGATTTATTAACGGGAAAAAAGTACAAACAAAAGAAGATCCAAACGCCGGCGAACTCCAGCAACTCCCCTTTTTTATGTGAGCCCGTAGCGTACGCAAGAAGGAACACAATTATATAGGCCAGCAGATGCCACTTCTTCGCGATGGGAACACCAAAGTTATCCACGACTTTACGAAACCCTTCTCGCCGCCGATAAATAATAGGCATGACCAGAAAGTAAAAGACCACCGCGATACTCAGACCCGTTCCAAAAATCAGCTTGTTTAATTTCATCCCACCGAGCACCAAGTTGTGAAAATTGGTTTCACCTTGAGTGTTATTATTGGCAAAAAAAGCGGGTGAGGTGTTGCCAAAAATTCGTTGTCCCCAAGATATTTCTTCACCGGCCCCGAATAAGAAAACCAGACCTAAGATGATAAGCCCAACCCTGAAAGTCCAGGGACGGACGCGCCAAAGATCTTTTAAACGTTTGATACAAAGTGCAAACAAGAGCCCGAGCGCCCACACTCCTCCGTACTCTAGCCAGCCATCTTCAAGAGTATAAATAGTTTCAAAATAAGTTCGATTGTATTGAGCAAGAATTGTTCCAAACAGTACGGCAGCAAGAACAGCACCCAAAATCCAATACTCAGCAGTCGCCAAGGCCTCTGGATCAGTTCTTCCAACGGCACCCAAGCGGTTGAAAGAGGCGATGCGCTCACTGTGACGCCCTCCCTCGAAACGCGTGGTCAGCCACACATCGACCATCTGCTTAATGCTTTCCATGGAAGACAAGCGCGCCCCGACACAGAGAATATTGGAATCATTATGTTCGCGGGATAACTTCGCTTCCTCGGATGTGCGGCACAAGGCGGCCCTCACATTCTGATAACGATTGGCGACCATGGAAACGCCGATGCCTGAACCACAAAGTAGGATTCCCAGGCCGTCGCCATTTTGAACGCGCAACGCCACCTTGCTCGCGAGGTCGGCATAGCTTGCGCGTTCTGGCGAAAAGCAACCTTCATCAACATATTCATATCCAGGCATCGCCGCCAAGTAGGTCTTGAGCTCCTCTTTGGCGGCAAAGGCTGCATGATCAGAGGCAATGAAGATCTTCATTTTTAGTAACGATAGTGATCAGGTTTATAAGGCCCTTCTACTTTGACACCCAGATACTCTGCCTGACTTGTGGTCAGAGTCTCAAGACGTATGCCCAGCTTCTCAATATGTAATCTGGCAACCATCTCGTCTAAATGTTTTGGCAGCATATATACCTTGAGTTCGTACTTAGAGGCATTTTGCCATAATTCCATTTGGGCCAAAACCTGATTGGTAAATGAATTCGACATCACAAAAGAAGGATGTCCGGTGGCACAACCCAAATTCACGAGACGCCCCTGGGCCAGGAGGACAATTCGTTTGCCGGAGCTTGACGTGTACATGTCAACCTGTGGCTTGATGTTGGTCTCACTATATTTTTTATGCAGATGGGCCACATCGATTTCGGCATTAAAGTGTCCGATGTTGCAAACAATCGCGCCGTCTTTCATGCTATCAAGATGCTTGTGGTTGATGACGTCAATGCAACCTGTAGAGGTCACAAAAATGTCGCCAACTTTCGAAGCCTCATCCATCGTCATGACGTCAAAACCTTCCATCGCCGCCTGTAGAGCGCAGATCGGATCGATTTCGGTAATGATCACGCGGCCACCCAATCCCACGAAAGACTGAGCACAGCCCTTGCCGACATCCCCGTATCCGGCAACGACGCAAACTTTTCCGGCAATCATGATATCGGTCGCACGCTTGATGCCATCAATGAGCGACTCGCGACAACCGTAGAGATTATCAAACTTAGACTTCGTGACAGAATCGTTAACGTTGATGGCCGGAACCTTGAGAGTCCCGTGCTTCACGCGTTCATAGAGACGGTGCACGCCCGTCGTTGTCTCTTCTGACAGACCACGAATTTCTTTTAACAAGGCAGGTTGCTTATCATGGACAATATTGGTCAAGTCTCCACCGTCATCCAAAATCATATTGAGCCCTGAACCGTTGGGCCAACGCAGAGTTTGCTCAATACACCAGTCGTACTCCTCCTCGGTCATACCTTTCCAGGCAAACACGGGAATTCCCTTTGCCGCAATAGCGGCGGCCGCATGATCTTGAGTCGAATAAATATTGCAAGATGACCAGCGCACTTCAGCGCCTAATTCCGTCAAGGTTTCGATCAGCACGGCGGTTTGAATTGTCATATGGAGACAACCGGCAATGCGGGCGCCCTTAAGGGGTTTTTGGGCACCAAATTTTTTCCTCAAGGCCATTAGACCGGGCATTTCACTCTCGGCCAGCTGGATTTCTTTACGGCCCCAGTCTGCCAAGGTGATGTCTTTTACTTTAAAATCTTGCTTCATGATGCTTCCTCCGGTGTCTCTTAAAAATTTCGGCCACTATAACATGCGACTCCAGTGGCCACAAGATGATGCCTTCATTACTTGCTTGCCAAGGCGAATTTTTAATAATACACAACGCAGCATGAAACAATTTTTTTTATCATGCCCAAAAGGACTGGAATCTCTGCTTGAAGAGGAGTGCCGTAAATTCCTAGGTGAATCCCTAACAGGTCTCCGGGCCAGTGATGGTGGAATCAAGGTCGATACGGATATCAAGAATTTCCTCCCCTATTTACTCAGCACTCGCCTGGCCAGTCGGGGCTATATGCAGCTAGGCCAATGGCCTATAAATCGACTCCAAGACCTCTACGATCTCTCACGCAATTTTGAGTTTGAATCCTGGATGGATTGGCGCCAAACTTTTAAAATTACGACTCTTTTTGATCTCAAGGCGAAGTACGTCCTCAACAATTCTCTCCTGGCCTCACAGATTTTTAAAGACGGTCTGGTGGATCGTTTCAGGGACGTTACCGGCAATCGTCCGACGGTGGATGTAAAACATTCCCAGATCAGCTTTCTCCTACGTATTGAAGAGTCCCGAAATACCAGCAAAATCGCCCCGTTCATGCTGACTTTCTATGTTGATATGACTGGCATTCCCCTGTCTAATCGCGGTTATCGCGCTCCGGGCCACGAAGCTCCACTGCGAGAAAACATTGCGGCGGCCATGGTCATGTGGGCCAATTTTGGCGAGCAGGCGGAAATTCTCGTCGATCCCTTTGTGGGCACGGGTACCATCCTGATTGAAAGTGCCATGATCTTGGCCAAAGTCCCGCCTTCCTTTTTAAAGCTGCGCGACTGGACCAAGGGCCGTCGCCCCTATGACATGCTTGAGCATTTATGGTTTCAAAATAACAGTGCCCTTAATTCGCAGCTATCAGATTGGGCCAACACTCAGGTGACGATGGGCGAGAAATCCCTCTTGAAAATTCCCTCGGGAATTCTATGGGGAAGTGATCTCGATCCCAATGCTATTCTTTTGGCCAAAAAGAACCTGGCGCGCTTAGGTCTCGACAGAACAGTGCGGTTGAGCGAAGGCAATGCCCTGACCATGATGCCTCCCGGCCCACCTCCCGGAGTTGTGGTCACCAACCCTCCCTATGGCGAGCGCATGGGAACGCCGGAGGAATCGGCAGAACTCTTTTTTAACCTCTCGGAACATTTAAAAAATAATTATAAGGGTTATCGTGCCTACCTCTTGGCCGGCGATCCGAAGATGCACAAGGGAATTCATCTAAAAACGTCCTGCAAAAAGCCGGTCAGAAACGGCGATATTGAATGCCGCGTACTGGGATATAATTTGTTTTAAGCGCTGGGATACCACTCAGCCAATTTCATGGCCAAAGTCGGGGTCGAATATTTAAGAAGAGCGGTGGGGTTGGCCACCTTTTCTTTCTGCTTATGGGAATGACTGAAAAAATACTGGGCCACGTCTTGGTCTTTTAAAAACATGGTGTGCCCTTTGCCGGAAAATTTTCTCAAGACAAAATCGGAATCAAGTAAGCACAGTTCACGAATCAAGAAATTCTTGGTTAAGTATACTATTACGCAATAATCACTCAGCTCGACCAAGGATTTGCGAATTTTAACTCCCTTGGGGGAAGACTGATCGGCCCAATGAACCTTGATCTCGGCCCGTTTATCTCCCAAGAAAAAGTCAAAACCCCTTTGCGAGGTGGATTTAACCTGGGTCAATCCAAAAATGGCTTTGGCATACCACTCACCCATCTGCGTGGGTAAATTTTTGCCGTTCATGATGATATTTTCTTGGCGCAATTTCTCATAACAGCGGTGCACCGTTTCGAGAGTTTCGATCACCACATGATTATTGGGAAGCTCCAAAACAATAATAGAATTGGTGTAGGGTCGGGAAAGCTTGCGACCGAACTGCTTTTCGTACCAATCGCAAAATGCCGGAGGTTCAAAAAAGTTATAGGCGTTCTGAATAAACCCAACTGACAAAAGCACATTCAAATTGTCGAACTCAGGTGATTTTTTCTTTAAATAAGAAAGTGGTGCATATTCACCATCCCGTTGTCCTCGAACAAAATGAGTATCCTTGTTGTAATCGCTGCTACCATGGGTCTTACTCGTGAACTCCTCTATTTCTCGATAAAGTTCATCAAAATTCATTAATGTGCCAAATTTAAATTCAAATTAAATGAATATTATCTTAAAACTCCACAGAGGTCACGTTAAAGTCTGAATTGAACATAGCGTAATAAAGACCGTCATTTTTTGACAGCTGATTTTGGCAAAAGAAATGAAAATCTTGGACCTTAGAAAGATAATAAAGCTTATCTTCCGCAGAAGCACTGGCCAAACTCTTCTGGGCCAAAGTGGCATGCTCCAGTAATTTCCAACCTACTACTAAATTACCTGAGTACATTAAAAAGTTATAGGTGTGCTCAAGTATGTTCTCTATTTTATTTTTAGCGGCGGCCTCCCCAAATTTTTCCAAAATCTTGCTTGCTTGGGTCATGCATTTTCCGAACTGGGCACATTCCGAGGGCCAAGCTTGTGCTGCCGGCCCGGCCAGCAATGTAGCAATTTTTTTGCCAACATTTTTAAAAGCGACGCCTTTATCTTTAAGAATCTTGCGCATAACAAAGTCCATGGCCTGAATGCCATTTGTTCCCTCATAAATAGAAGTAATTTTTATATCGCGCGCAAACTGCTCAATTCCGTATTCAGAACAATAACCGTATCCTCCGTGTACCTGAATGGCTTCCACCGCAACATTAAAACCTTCCTCTGTACACCAGGCCTTACAAATTGGTGTCAGTAAGGCCAATTCCAATTCGGCTTCTTCCCTTCCCTGATGAGCTAAATCAAAAAGATTTGCGGTATATAGAATAAGCGAACGCATTCCGCGGGCCAAAGAACGCATGCGCAAAAGCATCCGTTTCACATCGGGCATCTTGCAAAGCTCAGAGCCAAATTGCATACGCTCGCGGGCATATTGTAAGGTCAGCATGTAGGCCAGGTTAGCTTGAGATTCGCCTTGCATCCCACACATCAGGCGCGCTTCGTTCATCATGATAAACATATTGGTCATGCCATCACATTCTTTTCCGATCAGCTCGCCCACACACTCACCTGTCAGGCCAAAATTCAGCTCGCAGGTTGGTGAGCCATGCAGCCCCATTTTTTCTTCAACCTTAGTGCATAGGACATTATTACTTCCGGCCAGTGAGCCATCGCTGTTGATTTTAAATCTTGGGACGATGAACAGCGATAAGCCTTTTGTTCCGGGAGGAGCACTTGGTGTACGGGCCAAAACTAGATGGATGTTGTTGTTGAAGAGTTCACTCTCTCCGGCGCTGATAAAAATTTTTGTCCCTTTAATTTTATATTTCCCGTTTCCGATCGAGGTCGCCACGGTGGCCACCGCACCGACGTCACTGCCGGCACCGGCTTCTGTCAGACACATGGTGCCGCCCCATTCACCGGCCATAATTTTTTCACAGTAAACATTTTTCTGCTCCTCAGAACCAACCGCCAAAATGACATTTAGGGCCGCCCGAGTCAGACCGGTAAACATATCGAAGGCCACATTGGCACCCGCCGCAAGGCTACTGGTGGCCAGGTGAATGGCATGAGGTGCCGGCATCCCGCCAATAGCTTCCGGCATTCCCAATCCAAACCAACCATTTTCATAAAATTTCTGTTTGACCGGTAAATAGCAGGCCGGCACAACCACCTTTCCGTTTACCAGCTTCACGCCTTCCTCATCCGCTAAACGACGAGTGGGAAAAATTTCGTTCGCCACGAACTTGTCGTACTCATTCAAAATAACTTTCAGATCGTCTTCCTGCACGCCCGGCAGGGTTTCCTGCACCCGATTAACTTCAAATAAATTAAAGTGAAGATCGCGCATGTCAGTTTGATATTGGGCCACAATGACTCCTTGGCAGCTACTGCCTGGTTGGTGAATGGCCCTATTATAAAATAAAAAGGGCGGATTTGCTCCGCCCTTTTTATTATTTTAGCAGTGAATTTTGCTCGACTACATTCCGAAAGATTGCACGCTGTATAAGTCATAGCGTGAAGAACCGTTTAGGGAAGAACGACTCACAGGGTTGGCGACGGCCGGATAGCCCAAGTGATATTCATAGATATAGCTTCCACTCACGAAACGAACTCGCTGATTTGAGATTATCTGGACTGTGTTAGCGGCACCCGAGGCTGCGTTCACAATCTCGACTAATTTGGCTTTGATCGCGGCCTCGTTAGAACCATAGGTACTGCCAGTTACGGTCGTGCCCATATAGTCAACCGTGAAGCTGGCCGAGCAAGAGGAAGTTCCCCAAGTAAAGATGAACCATGAGTCAGTACTTGTCCCGCAACTGCCATACTTATAAATTTCGTGAAAACCGGAAACGGGAACAAATTGACCATTTCTAACCGCTGTTCGAAAACTTTCAAAGTCACCGAAAGTCGGAGAGGTCGTCGGAGTGTAGGTTGTTGTTCCTACAACACAAGGTGTACCGCTCGGATTTAAGCTCGAATAATAGGGGTTACAGGGAACTGGTGTTGCTGCAGCTGTTTCCTTCTTATTGTCTTTCCCGCAAGCGCTTAAAAGGGCACAAACCACCAATAAGCCAATTAAGTGCTTAAAATTAATATTACCCATAGAATGCCTCCTCATAAAAACGTCATCTTAATCAAGTTGACTGATTCTATGCAGTTCTCATGCCAGAGCGTCGGAACCTTAATTTCTGGGGGTTAGCTTGCGTAATGGGAGAGATTTAGACAATCCTCGAAACGGCCGTCTATTTATTAGACACGCAATGGAAGAGGGACCAAACGCGGCTACGTTCAACCCACTGGGTATAATTAAACTGTAAAACGAATTCGGGATAGCTTAGAAACTGAAGCTGGCACTGCCTCTTGGAATTTTTGACGGCCCAGAAATCGGCCCCTGTTCGAGTAAAAAGATAAAAAGATTCACTCGCCGGCATTGCTTCAAAGGCACGAAAATCGACGAGTTCGCGCGTTTCAAGCTCCTGAGGCCAATAAAAGCGCAGAGGATGCCCCACCATGATGTAGGGATTTTCCCCCAGATGATAAAGGATTTTAGGCGCGTCCGGCTGCGACATGCGATTTTCCATATAGTGATAAAAAGTCACGGCAAAGTTAGACGGCTTAACTGATGAAATCACTAACAAGACGAGATTGAGACCCCATAACGCACTGGTCACCGGCCGCCACCAGGCCCTGCGAGTCCAGTTACGAGTCTGGACGAAGTCACACCAGGCGATGTAGGCCATCAGGGGGGCCAGGCACAAAATGGGATAGAGATAGCGCAACTCCTTGTGGGCAATTGCGGTATGAACAAGAAAGAAAGAAAGCGTGGCCCAGGTCAAAATATTTTTGGGGTTTTTCCACCAAAAGGCCACAACACCTAAAATAAAAAAGATACTCAAGGGCGGAATACCACGGGTGAGAGTAAGTCGAAAATAATCCCACCAAGGAGACGGGAGAATGGTGTCCTGGATATGCGCCTTGAAATCTTCAACCAAATAGTTCCACTGGCTGATCGTAAAATTTCCATACCCCCAGGTATCAAGAGCAATGCCGAGAATTTTGGCCAAAATCAGCCCTATCAAGACAAAGGATACGGCCTTTGCTATTTCCACCATCTGCTTTTTTTCTTTCCACAGGGAAAAGATCATCCATAGGACGACAGCTCCGGCCGAAACCACGGCCTGAAAACGACATTCAATGGCCAGTCCAAAAAGCCACCCCACCATGACACCGGGAACTGCTTTCACTAATGGGCCGTACAGAGATAGCGTGGCGATGCCCAAGATTAAGAAGGCCGCGCCCCAATTGTCGGCGGAGGCCCTGGCGTGGAGATAGGGCAAAAACCAACACAAGGTCAGGATACGCACTAACCACTGAGCACGAAGCAGATACTCACTTTGAAGCTGTTTATTTTTTTGGATGAGGACTAGACCCATGAAGATGGTGGCCAATAGACTGGTCCATCCTAGCACGGCCGAAAACATTCTGAAGAGCGTGGTTAACACATAGGTATTGCTAATTCCAAGCTGCTTAAGGGGCCATGCCACCACATACAAAGAAAATGGCTGAAACCAAGGACGCATACGGGTCTGAAATTCCCACGGGAGATTCGCTTCGGAAGTTCCGCCCAATTTCAAATTAATGAACTCAACAATTTGAAAATGTTCATCGTGTTGATGAAAACCCACGCTAAAAAAACAGGTGGCAAGGTGAATGCATAGGGCCATTCCCGCCCAACGGCGTAAAAACCGCATAAAAATTGGATCGGCCAAAAAAATTTTTAGAGAATGCATGGAGTGACTTTGCTATAGTGGTGTTGCTAGATTAATAAATTACCATGGGCAACATTGTGGCGCAAACGCTTAAAAGTCTCAATAAAAAAATTATCTTATGTATCCTCGATGGCTTCGGTATCAATTCTAAAGATTTGCATAATGCTGTTTTGCATGCACACAAACCGACCTTTGACGATTTTATGAGTCACTTTCCCAACACGCTGATTGAACCCGGTGGCGAGGCGGTCGGTCTCCCCAAGGGCGTGGCCGGTAATTCAGAGGTTGGGCATATTAATTTGGGTGCCGGTCGACCGGTACGCCAGGATCTTGTCCGAATTGATGAGGCGATCGCCAGCAACACTCTGGCACAGATGCCCGAACTCAAAAATCTCATCACGACAGCGAGACAAAATACAAAACGCATTCATCTGTTTGGCCTGCTCAGTGACGGATGCGTTCATTCTCATATTCGCCATTTTAAAGAGATCATTAAAATTTTATCTCAAGAGAAAGATCTCTCTATCTTCTTCCATGCCTTTATGGATGGTCGCGACACGGCTTCTGACTGCGGAGAAAAATATATCCATGATCTGCTCTCGGTTCCCGGTTTTACCTTTGCCTCAATCCAGGGGCGAAGCATTGGGATGGATCGCGATCGTCGATGGGAGAAAATCAAACTCTGTTATGATACCTGGACAGGCCAAGGGGCCATTGAAAATATCGCACCCCACCTCTACCTTCAAGGCCAATACCAAAAAAAAATCTATGACGAGTTTATCACTCCAGTGCTTTTTCACCCTGATTATGCCATGGGCACGGGAGACGCTCTATTCTCTATGAATTTTCGACCTGATCGGGCCATCGAGCTGGCACTGGCCTTCAACTGGAAGCAGTTCAAAGAATTTACAATTACCGTGCGCCCTTCATTTTATCTTTGCATGACACCGTACATTCCCGATGAAGAGAAGCTCCCCATTCTCTTTGATAAAGAAAATGTTCCTGGAACTCTCTCGCAATATCTTTCAGAACTCGGTCAGAAGCAATTTAAAATTGCCGAGACCGAGAAATATGCCCACGTTACCTATTTTTTTAACGGTGGGAAAAAAAATACCTATCCGGGAGAAGAGCATGTGCTGATTCCCTCCCCCAGAGAAATTCAGACCTATGATCAAAAGCCAGAGATGAGCGCCTTCCTGGTTACGGATCGAATTGTCCAAGCGATAGAAACTTCCCAGTATAATTTTATTTTGGTTAATTACGCCAATGCCGACATGGTCGGACACACTGGAAATTACCCTGCCGCAATCAAGGCCGTGGAAAGTGTAGATCTTTGCCTGAAACGGCTCAAAGAAGCCGCTGACAAATCTGGATATACCATCTTATTAACCGCCGATCACGGGAATGCCGATCAGATGGTTTATGAAGATGGCCGGCCTCATACTAGTCACACTAACTCACAAGTTCCCTTTATTGTTATTGATGAACGGCTTCGAGATAAAAAATTGGTGGTTAAAACAGCGCCGGCCCTCATGGATGTGGCACCCACAATTCTTAATGCTATGGGCCTGGATTGTCCGGCAAATTTTGTAGGTAAATCAATTTTTGAATGATTTTTTTTAGGGAGATGAAGTATGGGGCAAACATCTATTAAATCCGTCGGAATACTTTGTTCCGGTGGTGACAGTCCAGGAATGAATTGTGCCATTCGCGCCATTGTCCGAACTGCTATTGGTTTAGGACTTAATGCTTTTGGTATCCAACGGGGCTATCAAGGATTAATCGACAACCAGATCAGGCCTCTGGATGTTTCCTCCGTTGGTAATATTATTCAAAGAGGTGGGACCATTCTCCAGACATCTCGCTCCAAAGATTTTATGACCGCCGAGGGCCGGGCAAAAGCAGCGGCAAACTTGAGAGAGCATAATATAGACTCTCTCATCGTAATTGGAGGAAATGGTTCCTTTAAAGGTGCCATGAAGTTTTATGAAGAGCACGGCATTCCCATCGCCGGAATCCCTGGAACAATCGATAATGATATTAGCGGCACTGAATATACAATTGGTTTTGATACAGCCGTTCAGGTCGCCATCGAAGCGGTCGACCGTATTCGCGACACGGCTTCATCTCATGATAGAACTTTTTTGGTGGAAGTTATGGGACGCAACAGTCCGGCCATTGCCGTTCATGTGGCAGTGTGTACCGGCGCCGAAAACATCGTCTTCTCCAAACAAGAAATTCAATACGAAAAAATTGCCGAACATATCAAGCGCGGCATGGCACGCGGGAAAAACTCTTCCATCATCATCGTCACAGAAGGAGACAAACCAGGGCTCGCTTACCAGGTACAAACGACATTGCAACAGGCCTTCAAAATTGACGCCCACGTGTGCATTTTAGGTCACATTCAACGCGGCGGAGCCCCTTCGCACATGGATCGTTTCATCGCCTCGAGAATGGGATACCTGGCGGTCAAGTCGCTGCTGGATGGGAACTTTCCGCTGGTCACCGTATACCGCGACGGACATGTCACCACGGCCCCCTTTATCGAATGTGTTCAGGACAAACTTGGCTTCGATAAAACCGAGCTTGAGCTGGTCCGTCTCCTATCCATTTAAGGGAAGAACTGTCGCCAACTCCGACCTGACTCCCATTTTTTTTATATTGAGTTTCGTATTGAGGATATCTCCGAGAGGAAGAATGGGGCCTGGCCAATCATCGGTATCCTTATCAAGAAAGGTTTTTACCTCCTCCCCGGTTGCGGTACAAAAAGATTCTAAGAGCGAGTGGATAGGGCGGAGATCATTTGGCAGACACACTCCTCCATCACTGGAAAGTTTTCCGAAGGCCAAACAGTCATCCATGCTTTGAATAGGCAGCACTCCCGCCAGGTACCATAAGATGAGAAGAAAAGGTAACTCCAGGTAAATATAAGACACTCTCTCGGGCAAGAGTTCTGTCCCATCGAGGCAGACAATGTAACGGCGCATGGGTAATTTAACCCCATGCCAGCGGGTAAAATAGATTACTTTTTCTTTGAGGGAACGGGCCAACTTTCCGGCCCCAATAATTTCAATTCCCGGCAATCCTTGAGTCGCATAAGCAAAAATATCGACGATTTGGTATTGCCCCTTATACTCAGTCAGACCATACATTTTACCATTCATGTTTTCACCCTCGCATGTTGTGCCGACCTCTATGCAAGGATGCTGGCTTTTGTATCGAGCTATCTTGATGAAATTGAAGTCTTTTGAAAAAGGCTCAGGTTAATCACTTCACCAGATTTTCGGTCACCGAAAAATAACAGTTGAGTTCGGGTGCACTGGACCTGGTTTTTTCACTGACGGTGGCCTTCCAAAGGGGAACCTCTGCCGAATATTTAGCTTTGAGTTCCAGACATGATTTTTTTGGATCTTTGCATAAAGGCAAATAGCTTCCTTGGCAAACAAGATTCAGCTCCGCGCCCTCACCGTACTCGCACACCACATCTTTTTTCTCGGCCCGCACAAATGCGCGCAAGAGCTTCAAGCGTTCTTCCAGCTCTTCCCCTTTTTTCAGGCAAACGGCTTGCGCATCAACGAGCTTTCCCATGCAATCGATTTGAAAAAGTGAATGGGCGGTAATCAGAGGAACTTCACGCAGCCGTTGGACCTTACAAGATTCTGCAAAGGAATAATAAAACTGCCGAGGTTTAATGGCCTGGTACTGAACCAAACCGACCTCGGCAGCCATTGTTTTAGAAAAATAAACAAAAACTACAAAAAACCAGATCACGATGGGAAAAGGCCTCGTAGTTTCATCGCTGTCTCAAGACGCTTAACCGCAGTAATGAAGGCCGCCTGTTTCATATCGCAACGATACTGCTCCTGAACGGCACAAACCTTATCAAAGGACTGGCGCAGAATGCGGTAAAGACGCTTATTAACTTCCTCAAGATCCCAGAAGAAGCTCTGTAGACCTTGGACCCATTCGAAATACGAAACAATAACACCACCAGCATTACATAAAATATCAGGAATCAAAAATGCACCTTTCTTAGTGACAATCTGGATTGCTTCTTTGGTGAGCGGACCGTTGGCCCCTTCAGCGATAATACGGGCCTTGACTGTATGGGCGTTGTCTTTGGTGATAACGCCATCAATTGCAGCGGGAACCAACACATCTACATCCAACGCAAAAAGTTGCTCATTGGAAATGCTTTCAGCTTCAGGGTATCCCTTCAAAAATTTGTTTTTTTGTACCCACTCATTGACACTCTTAATATTCAAACCTTTGGCGTTATAAATGCCGCCAGTCACATCAGAGACCGCAACAACTTTAGCACCAAGCGCCACGAGATCGTCGGCCGCAGGTTGTCCAACTTTACCAAAACCATGGATGGCCACAGTGGTATTTGAACCAAGCTTCATTCCGAGTTTTTCGGCCGCAAACTGAATGCAAAAAACCACGCCTTTGCCAGTGGATTCAGCACGACCAAGAGAGCCACCAATACTAACGGGCTTTCCTGTCACAACACTCTGTACGGTGTAACCTTTCAACTGAGAATAGGTATCCATAAACCAAGCCATCGTCTGTCCATCGGTACCGATGTCGGGCGCAGGGATATCGATGTTCGGTCCGACAATCATATTAATCTCTGTGGCATAACGACGAGTCAGCGCTTGAAGCTCCTGTCTCGAAAGTTCATTGGGATCAACTTGCACGCCACCTTTTGCACCACCGTAGGGAATGCCAACCAGGGCGCATTTAAAAGTCATCAGCATGGCCAAAGCCGCTGTTTCGGAAAGATCACATTTCGGATGGAAGCGAATACCACCTTTACCGGGGCCGATCGTCATATTGTGCTGAACCCGGAAACCTAAAAAGGTTTTAATCGTGCCGTCATCGAGGCGGACGGGCACAGAGACAGTCAAGGCGCGCTTTGGATACTTAAGGCGCTCCAAGATATTTGGATCGAGATTCATGGTAGTGGCTGCAGACGTCAGAGTTTCAAAGGCGTCCTGAAACAATGGACTTTCAAACAAAAAGTTCATAATGACTCCCAAAAAATTAAGGTGACAAATTTATACAGCGATTTGCGGCCCTTGAAAATGGGAGAATAGATATTAAAAAGGGTGACTGAAAATCAGTTGAATAGTTTGGTCGGATTGCCTGTTAAACATCATCGTTTTATCATTCTGTCGACTCGAATAGCGGGCCACAATGTGGTCCGTGAGAATTTTATCCACCTCGCCTACATATTCACCCCTATTGGCATAGTAGTTTACTCGCGTTGCAACGCCCAAAGGTTTTAAACTTTTGGCCACCGTTAATTCCACACGCCCAGTTGCCGTAACTAAGGTTTGCGTCTCAACATAGGGATTTTCTAAAATAAAATAGGCCTTCCCCTGGAGTGCCTGGGCCTTAAAACGCAACTTAACATTCTCTGAAATTCGGGCCTCCGCTTTTGGCCTCAATGTTTTGTGCACTTGTCCAACTGCTCTTAAGGCAGAGTTGTCATCAGCATTTTTAATTTCCCCAGCTAGTCGTTTGTCAAAATACCTCAGCAGGTTGGTGCCTACGTAACTCCTCTTATGGGCCTCGGTGGGAGGTCCGTAGAGTCCAGTTGACTCCAGGTCCCACATCTCCACATAATTTCTGCGGGAGTCCCATTCAGTGATTTGGTTTTGCATGTTATTCAGAACCCCTGCATCATCCTCGACTAAAATTTGCTCGGTCCATAGGATCTGGCGCACAGGTACAACTTCCATCTCATCATCAGGCACCAAATTGGCCGGTTTGCGAAGAGGAACTTCTTCTCTCGGATAGTCCTGGGCAGAAACCTTTGAGGTCACACTCAATAAAATAAGAAAACATACCAAAGGCCGTCTTATTTCTAGACAGGTGGTGAAACGGACAGACACTCGCCCGAGCCATTTCTGCTTTAACCTGTTGAATATAATAAAAAATGCGCAAAGCATACGGGAGGATAGTGCAGGCCGTAGGCCAAGACATACTGGCGTCTACCCTGCTGAAATTTCTAACGGTGGCAATGGTAATAGTAGAATAGCAGAGACTAAACGCAGGAATTCATATTCGAGCACAGTCGTACGACGGTCACCCTCTATAATCTGCTGGCAGGCGGTTAAAAAATTCTGCTTAAAGGATAGGGGGGCCTTTCGCAGCCTTTCAAAAGCTTCAGTAATCTCACTCAGCGTTTTTGAGGTCACCTCGGTCATCGGCAGTGACTCTCCATAGAGACCTAGTACGGCCTTGGAAAAAACTTCAGTGGCATTTTGAGTTTTTCCCAGCAGTAACAAAAAGGAAAAAATGCAGGCCACATTTGCTTTCAAAGCTCTGGGGGGAATGTGTTTCTCAAAAAAAGTATGCTCGGCCTTGAGCGACTGCCACATCAGCTCATACAAAATAAACTCTCGGGCAGAAAGTTTGCCATCAACCTGTACAAGATGCTTGCAGTTTTCAAGAAACTTATCTCGCTCGTCCACTGTCAGGGTTTTCAAGATAGGGAGTGCCAGGTCCACGACAGCAATACGGTATCTCGCGCCCAGGGCATTCAATTTTATCTCAATCTCCAACATTTCCTGCCAAAGCTGCGGCGTGCTTTCAAAATATTTTTTCTGCGACTTGCGCCCCTCACCGCTTGATTCGAGACAAAGGGCATAGCAAAGTGCCTGGCTACCTGTCTTTTTCTGGGCGAGGTCATGTAAGTTGGTGGGTATGGCCTGGAGAATCTGGTGCGCCGCTAAAACATTTTCTTGCGTGATTCGGCCGACCTTCTCGGCCGCCGGCCCGAAGCTGGAAACAAGGTTCTGACCACCGACCGATGCTTTCACTTTTTCCGCACGTCCTTCCATTCCCTCAAGCAGTCGCTGATCAATCGCCTTGATCCGAGCAACTAAAGGAGGGTGTGTGGCAAAAAAAGAAAAGAAATTACTCACCGCCTGACCAAAAAATAAATGCCCGATTTCGGAAGCCCGAGGTTCTTTTATCAATGATCCAGCTTCCAGTCCTAAGATTTTCTTTAGTGCGCCGCCAATGCCTTGAGGATTTCTGGTAAATTGAACCGCTGAGGCGTCGGCCAAAAATTCACGTTGCCTCGAAACGGCGGCCTTGATTAGCCCGGCAAAAAACATACCCACGATTCCACAGACAAAAAAGATGAGTCCAATTCCTGCCGCACCATTGCCTTTCTTGTTGCTGGAATAACTTCTATGTCGATTGGACCGCAGAAACATATTTCCAATTTCGACTAAAGCAGAAAGTCCGAAGAGATACCCCATCAGCTTGATATTAAGTTTCATATCACCATTTAAAATATGACTGAACTCGTGGGCCACGACTCCCTGAAGCTCTTCGCGCGTGAGAAGATCAATGGCCCCTCGAGAAACGGCCACCACCGCATCGTCCACCTCATACCCGGCGGCAAATGCGTTGATGGATGACTCACCTTCCATAATATAAATGGCAGGAACTCGGGTCCCTGAAGCCAGGGCCATCTCCTCGACCACATTGATGTACTTCTTGATCTGCGGATCAGTTGTGGTGTGATCAACCGGTATCGCCCCGACCATTTCCGCAATGTATTTCCCCCCCTTGGAAAGGGCATAGATCTTGTAGGCGGAACACAGGAGGATAAAAACGATTAGCCCGACAAACATGTATGTAAAAAAAGGATTGAGCAAAATCTTGTTCAAAGAAATAGCGATTTCCGGATGCATCTTCTGCTCCGAGCCCGCGACTACCAGGAACGCGATAATTAAGGCCGTCAGCAATACGGCAATGGTATAGAGGAAGATTAATTTTTTTGTCTGAGAGCGGGCATGCTCTTGGTTTTGAAAGAAGTTCATTAATTAGAATTTTACCTTGATGGCCTCGCGAGCTTTTGGTTCCTCCACCACAAACTGGCCAGCGGCGGCGAAGTTAAACATTCCGGCAATCACACTGCTGGGAAATACCTCGCGGGCGGTATTGTACTCCATCACGGAATCATTATAGGCCTGTCGGGCAAAAGAGACTTTGTTTTCAGTTGAGGTTAGCTCTTCCATCAGCGAATTCATGGTGGTGTTGGCCTTGAGATCTGGATAATTTTCGGCCAGGGCAAAAAAGGACCCCATACTCTTGGTCAAAAGTCCCTCGGCCTTAGAAAGCTGTTCCATCGCGCCTGCATCGGCTGGATTTTGCGCCAGATTCACTTGAATCTTTTGGGCCTGGTTGCGCGCCTCAATGACTTTTTGCAAAGTATCCTGCTCATGCTTCATATAGGCTTTGGCCGTCTCCACCAAGTTGGGAATCAGGTCATAGCGACGGACCAGTTGCACATCAATTTGGGCATAAGCATTCTTGAATCTGTTTCGTAACTTGACCAAGCCGTTGTACATGGAAATCACGACGAGAAAAAAGACAACGACGACTCCGGCCAGGACGATAACGGGGAGAAACATATTCTTTCCTTTTTATGAGAGCTTTTCTTCCAAACCCTCTTTGCTTTTCATCACCAGACCGCGAATCGCTTTGAGTGTCTCCGGGTCGAGATCCACAGGCAGAGATATTTTCAAGGCCTCTTTGCTCTCTTGTTTTAGAAGTTTTTTCAGATCATTTCGCTTGGTTACCTCGCCAGCGATAATTTTCTTTTCAATTTTCTGTTTAAGCGGACTTGAGGGGAGGGCCTCCAATTCTAACAAGACATATTTTTCCACGTCATACTTCTTGGCTGCTTCCCGAATTTCCTGGGACAACCGGGCAATCTGCAAACCGCGATGCACCTCTGATTTGGAAATCCCGAGCGCTTCAACGATTTTTCTCTCAGAGGCCTGGGTTGCAGCATGATAGTTGAAAATCCCTTCCGCTTTGTCCACATAGTGCAATTCCTCGCGAGAGGAGTTTTCTGAAAACTGAATCGCCATCAACTCTTCTGCGCTTTTATTCTCAAGAATAAAGCAGGGCGCTGACTCCTGCTCAATCAAACTCATCGCGCGGAAGCGTCGTTCGCCGCAGATCAAACGATAAACGGAATTTTTAAGGTGAATGACCAGAGGTTGAATAAGACCGTTGGTTCTGATGTTGGCCGCAAGGTCGCGAATGGAGTCGTCATTAAACTTAGTTCGAACCTGTTCCTTGACTTGAATATCCTTAAGTTTAATTTCCGCTAGGCGTGCGCCCTCAAGTAACTTGGAATCTGAAAAACGATAGAGCTGATCGTCGAAAGAAATACTTTTGCGCTCTCTCTTCGACACACGTGGTGCAAAATCTTTGCTCATAACAACTCCGCAATTTTAATTTAGAGGTCAGCGAGTCCGAGAGTTTGCCATAGAGATTCATAATCCTGACAACCCTTGGAACCTTTCCCCATCTTAAAGATAGGACGGCCTAAAGAGATAGACTCTTGCATCTGAACCAAATTACGAATTGCGGGCGTAATAGTGTAGGCCTGAGATAATTCTTCCAATCTCTGACGTTCAATCTTACGGCGCATGTTAACCATGCTGGGAACAATGTGAAAAATCAGCTTCGGATTTTCGGTTTCTTTGATGATTTCAAAAGTATCCATCAATTCTTCCAGGCCATCGATCGAGTAATCCTGTGCTTGTGTCGGCACCAGGACTCTATTGGCCGCAACCAACGCCATAATGAGCTCATCGCCCAACATGGGAGGAGTATCGATCACGATGTAGTCAAATTTTCCTCTGGCCTCTTCCAAGCGCATCCGCAGCAGCCGCTCTTTTCTTCCGGCATTTTTGCGAACTTCCGTTTCGGATAAAATTAAAAGTTTTGAGAGATTGGCGAGATGGCGACTTGCCGGCACCAAGGTAATATTTTGGTGAAAATCATCCTTCCCCTCGGAGGCGACAGTGATGTCGGCCAGCTTCACATCACCAATGAGCCACTCTGGAATGAGTGTCCGCTGAATATTGACTCCAAAGGTAGAGCTTAAATTGCCCTGGGAATCAAGATCAATGACGAGCACCTTCTTGCCTTTCGAAGCCAGATGACACGCCAACTGGTAGCACTGCATCGTCTTACCAACGCCACCCTTATTGTTCCCGACTGTGATGACTTCCATGTTCCCTCCTATTTGGACCACGAAACACCGACTTCATGCGATATCTCGATAAAAATCAGACCATTAACAATAGTTTAGATGGACTTACATGGCCCGTCAAAACCATTCCGCGCATTGCGCCGCACCAACGACGGCTGACGACAATTGTGACCTCTCATGCTAGAAGAGAATTATTTTATTTTAATTGAGGTTACCTATATGAGTATTAAACAAATTGCACCCGATGAGCTTAAAATTAAGCTTGATAACGGTGAAGATGTGATCTTCATTGACTGCCGCGAGCGCGATGAGTTTGAAGAGGGCCACATTCCCCAAGCACAATTCATCCCTCTTTCTCATTTCGAAAAAGAGGTTGATAAGCTCAAGAATAAAAATGTCGAAATCGTGGTGGGCTGTCGTAGCGGCCATCGAAGCATGAATGCCTGCGAAATTCTGGACAGCAAAGGTTTTACCAATATCTCAAACCTCTCGGGAGGGATTCTGGGATGGATTGAGGATGGCCTTGAAATCATCCGCGAATAATCTTAAAGGCGCAGTCTTAAATTTTAATGACGACGCCAAAGACGACTATCTCCCTTCTATAAGCGAGGCCGAGCTTTCCGATGAGAAAGTCTTGCAAGAGCTGGATCAACTGCATGGTGAGTTACGCGACCAGGTGATCGTGCTCGGGCATCATTATCAACAGGACGACATTATTCGCTACGCTGATGTTACGGGAGACTCTCTGGCACTGGCGCGAGAGGCCTTAAACAGCACTCGCCGCTATATCATGTTTTGTGGCGTGCATTTTATGGCGGAAACGGCCGATATTTTGAAACGCCCAGACCAAACGGTCATCCTTCCTGATTTGCATGCCGGTTGCTCCATGGCAGACATGGCCAACCGTCAGCATATTGATCAAGCCTGGGCAACCCTTCAAGAATGGACGAAGGCACGAATTATTCCCGTCACCTATATCAACAGTGATGCCAAGTTAAAGGCGTTTGTCGGTGACCACGATGGTGTCATCTGCACTTCTTCCAACGCCGAAAAAATCATTCAATGGGCCTTTGAGCATGGAGAGAAGTTGCTCTTTTTTCCCGATCAACATCTGGGCCGCAACACCTGCTATAAGATGGGAATCCCTCTCGACCAAATGGTGACCTATAACCCCACGATATGGAATGGCGGTCTCACTCCCGAGCAGGTGGCCAAGGCGAAAGTCATCCTGTGGTACGGTTATTGCTCTGTTCACCAAGGTTTTACTCTTGAACAGATCAAACGAGTTCGGGCAGAAAGGCCGGAGACCACCGTGATTGTGCATCCCGAGTGTTGCTTTGACGTCACCCAAAATGCCGATGTGGCGGGCTCGACCAATTTTATTATTAATTATATTCGTCAGGCGCCGGCCGGAGCTTCATTTGCCGTTGGCACGGAAATAAATTTAGTGAATCGTCTGGCGCGGGAATGTCCGGATAAAACGATCTTCTCTCTCAGCCCGTACCAGTGTCTATGCACGACCATGTATCGCATCCGTCCGCGCTGGCTTTTGGCCTCTTACCGCGCGATTAAGGCGGGATCTCCCATTAATGTTATCAGGGTGGATGAGAAGATCAAACGTAGCGCCTTGGTTGCACTTGAACGCATGCTGGCCATTAGTTAGGAGGTTCCCGTGATCTATGCTGACTACAATGGAAGCGCACCCATCGGCCAGGCGGTGAAAGAGTACCTGGTGAATCGCCTCAATAATGACGGTCCTTATGCCAACCCTAATGCTATTCATTTTTTAGGTAGTAAATGCTTGCGAATTTTAGAAACGGCCCGTCAGGTATGTGCTGATGTGCTGGGAGCGCGTCCCGACCAAGTTTTCTTCACTAGTGGGGCCTCGGAAGGAATTTCCACCATTTTTCATAGCGCGGTTCTTCGCGCCAAAGAGCAGGGCAGGCAGAGTATCTTAATTTCACAAATTGAGCACGCCGCCACCATTGCCGCGGCCTTATTCTATGAAAAGCAGGGCATGAAATTGATTTGGATTCCGACTCTGCCCTCAGGCGTAGTTGATTTAGAATTTGTAAAAAAGATCTTAAAGACACAGGCGAAGGACATCGCTTGCGTTGCCGTCATGGCCGCGAATAATGAAACCGGGGTGATTCAACCCTACTCGGAAATTGGCAAATGCGCCGAAGAAAATCAGGTCTTATTTCTTTGCGATACGACACAGCTGATTGGCAAAGCAGAATTTAGCTTCTCCACCTCACACCTTGATTTCGCAGTATGCTCCGGTCATAAGTTAGGCGCCTTACCCGGCTCGGGACTACTTCTGGCCAAGCATCCAACCTTGCTTCGCCCCATCATCTTCGGTGGTGGGCAGGAATTGGGAAAACGTGGTGGCACGCAGAATTATATCGGCGCAGAAACCTTGGCCATCGCGCTAAAAAATTTCGCTGACAATAAAGATCAACTGAAGACTTTAAATACCGCACGTCTGAGCTTTGAAGCGAAAATAAAAAATGGTCTTCCCGGTCTTATTATCTTTAGTGAGGAGGTATCACGCCTCTCCAATACGACCTTTCTGGCCTATCCCGGCATTATGGGACAGGCGGTGCAAATTGAACTTGAGTCAAAGAATATTTTTATCACGACTTCTGCAGCGTGCTCAGATAATGAGCCCGCTACCTCCAAGGTTTTACAGGCCATGAACATTGACGATGCCATCGGACGAGGTGCGGTCAGAATTTCTCTCGGTCTCTGGTCTGCCCCAACGGATTATGACATAATTGCGGATGCGATTATTTGGGCATACAAAAAACTACTTAAAATACAAAGTTACTAAGTTTGAATAAAAAATTTTTGGCGTTACAAATTGCCGTCATCTTTTTTTTTGCTGCACTGGTTTTTGAACTCATTCCAAGACCGGCGGTAGAAGGGAAACGACTATACACCAAGAGTTTCTCGCCCTCCTTTGCCGAGATTCAGGAAGAGTCTCCGGATTTTATTAAGCTGAGCATTGGACTGGCTGGACTTTTAAAAACTGACCTCGAAGGAAATTCCCCCGCGATCATTGAAACTTTCAAATCGGAGACAGGCAAAAGCTGGAACGCCCAATCGGGCGGCACTGTGGTGTTAAATCAATATCTGCAAATCCTGCGCGAAAAATATGGCGAGGATTTTCTTTTGCTCTCCATGGGCGGCGTCTTTCAGGCGACCAATAGTGTTTTCCCTTTGCAGGACCTCATGCAAAATTTTCAGGCGATTCAAGCGGATTTCGAAAAAAATTCTCAATTTAATTGGCCCGGGGGTCTCCCCTGGGTGGCGTCGAACGTCTACAGCATCGGAAATAAATCGAATATCATTACTCCATCGGTAAATCCCTATCTCTTGCTTGAGCGTCGCGGTCTCCGAATTCTAATTGTCTCTCTCTCGGAAGCAGATGAAAGGGGGCTGCCAGGGAGAACATTAACGTTCAATCGTGATCCTGTGGGCGCATTTACCCAAATTCGACAAAGTTTTGGCAAAAATCAGCCAAACCTTATTATTGTCCTCTACCGTGGGGATGGCCTGTGTGTGTCTAAACACACTGATAAACAAATTAATTGGGGCGAAAGTGAAGGTACAGACCTGGAGTGCAATAAAAATAAAGGTCCTTTCAAATTTTTGCGCCGTCTGCCGCCAGGCACAGTTCATTTACTCGCTCTGACAGATCCGTACAACGCCTTTGGCGTCAACTCCGAGACTCCAGTCCTGCAGGTCGGTGATCGCGGAAAGTACATAGGAATGATTGATTTTTTCTTTGATAGAACAAGTAAAATTCTTCGCAAAGAAAAGACACGTTTTCATTCCTTCATAAAAACCTGCCACTTCTTTCATCCGGAAACTCTTGATTGTACTCCGACATCCAATTACATTGAGAGCGAGACGGCGGGAGCAGTCACCAAATATCAAAAACCGGCGCTCTTTTATGGGCAAACGATTCAAGCCCCCGGTAAAAATTAAAGACAGATTTGAATACCACGTTCGTTGCAGAACGGCTTGAGTCCTGGCCGGCAAATTCCGCTTTTAAATCCAGCAGTACAGGCCCCCTCGATAAGCCCGGTAGGGGCCCCTGATTTATCCACATCCACACTCAGATAATGATGACCGCGGGGACAGGCCGGAGCTTCTTTTTCACCACATCGCCCCGTCCCGCAGACCCGGTGAAAGGTGGAGGTGCAGCCATAAGCATTGGCACTCTGTGAAAAGATGGAACAACGATGACAGCTATCCTCGCCTACGAGGTGACATTGATCGTCGACCACTCGACACATGGACTCGGGCCGGTCAATCGCACCACCAAACCAGATAATTTTGGCGTCCATTTTCTGTCCTTTTTCCAAGAGCGGCCCTAACTGGACTCCGGGGCGATATCGTTCCGCCGTGGTATAGATGCCACGCAAGTCCCATTGTTGGATGCGACGAGAGGTGGTTGAGTTTTTTAAAAATCCAGTCGGTATATTATAAAAAGGAATTGACCATTCCACCGCACGGCCATGATAGAAAAATTTTAAAATGAAGTGATTGGCAATCATATCCTTGCCAAAATTGTCCATGGCACCTGGATAGGTGAAATAAATCTGCGGTTGGTCAACACCGGATAGGAAGGCAAATGAATTTCTTACAAACTTATCATTACAGTTTTCTTCCGTCCCAACTTCCACCACCTTCAATAGACCGGGCTGCTCCAAGACCTCGCTATCAGAGTGATGAGGAATGAGATAATAGAGACAATGAGCATATCCTTGGCCGTTAAAATTGATCCCCACGACTCTTAAAATTGGCCACCAAGTCAGGGGAGGTCTCGACAAGGCCACACCACTGTTGAATGTTTTCGGATTTAATTTTTCAATGCTCACGGCCGAAGGCCAGAGAGTCAGAAGCTTATTGATAAATAAACGTTCGGGCAGAGTCGCCTGATCATCACTTCCGATGGCAGGCGTTTGGGCAAGGCTGCCAAGCAAACACAGCAACAGAGCTCGCTTTAAAAAGATCATTGACGTTCCTCCGCCACTTCACGCATACATCGAAACCCAACCTCAAAATAGTCGATGCCCCCTGGCAAATCCAGGCCAACTTCCTTTCGAGTCCCCGAGGTGGAATCAAACATACTAAAATGATCCGCGGAATGCCCTTCACCATCCCAATGGCCACGAACTCCCAGGCGGTGCCAGGCGGAAGAAAAAGGAAAGTACACGCTGGAAACTTTGAGATTGAGTTCCGGCTCCAAGGGATTATCCAGATATTCCATCACCCCACCTAAAATTTGAAAGAGTCCGGCAAAGCTGGAGGAATCGCGCGAAAAAGATTTCCAGGCGGCCTTGCTGGCACATTCCTGGGCATACAGCATCTGACAATTTTCCTGATTGATCTGGGTCGTATCGCCTTGGATTATCTTATAAACAAAAGAATCCTTTTCCCGATGCCCCCAAGGGTAAGGGCCACGGGAGATAAACTCAGGCAAAGGATCATTTAATCGTAGAGGAAAAAAAGAAGCAGCATCGAAGACCAGAGCACTCATCAAAGTCTTGCCTTTATATTGGCAAAACGCCTGCATTTCTTGCGGAAGCAGCTGAACCGATGGCAAGGCCGGGGCCCTTGCAGAACTGCGAATGCGCTCTTCTAACTCTTTAGGTAAGGTCACAAAATCTGCCCACTCGCGGACATCCCTTTCAGTGACCAAATAACGGTCAAAAACAATTAAGCGACCAACTGAATCCCACAAAAAATCACTTCCGCGCTTAGTGGGCGATCCATAGGCATACTTTCGCTGAGGCAAAAAGGCCTCATGGCAACTATCTTCCAAAAACATTTCTTGTGAATAGTTGGGAAGCTCTTGAATTTGCAACTTGATGCGAATTCCGGCATGGAAGGAAAAGGGATTGTCGCTTCCAAAGCGGTTGGAGACCTGGTACACGCGGGATTTTTTCTCATTTGTCTGAAAGTCGGCAGACAAGCTCACATTATAATGAATATCCCCCACATCAACTTTAACGGGTCGGCCGCTGCCGTAGAGGCATTGAATGAAACCTGGGTTACAACGCAAGAAGATATCGCTGGTATTTGTCGATTCCCCGAGCCACTCAGCGCAGGCAAGCTCACCCCGCTCCCACAGACCTTCCTGGTCTCCCTTAAACCAATGGCCCTCAATTTGCTCCACAGCACGGCGTAATACCTGAGCTGCACGGGCGCGCTCGGCCCAAAGCCCTGCATTGCGCCTGGGAAGATAGAAGTCTTTGTATAATTTCCATCCTCCACCAACGAATAGGGAAACACTGACGATTAGACCAAGTAAAAAGATCAGTTTTTTTCGCTTCATGACGATACTTTAAAACATAAGTACAATAGTACAAAGGCCAAAATTTTCAAGCCTTGAATTAAGGACATTATTTATGAAATGGATGGATGAGGCAAGTAAAGAGGATCAAAGTCGAAACGGGGTTCTTTCGTTTCATGAATACATGGAGGTTTTTGAAGAAAATCCCCAAAGGGCCACAAGACCATCTTACCGTTACCTCCTTGATATGCTGGCTTCATATCAAAAAAGCAGCACAAAAAATTACGGTCTTTTCGAACTTCTTCATGATGACGCCCCGGCAGTTTATGGCCAACACAAAATTCTTGAGACGATTATCCAAAATCTAAAAAATTTTAGCGAGGAAGGTTTCAACAATAAATTCATTCTTCTGGTAGGACCCAATGGTTCGGCAAAGTCCAGCTTCATCCGAAAGTTCATGAAAGGTGCTGAGGATTATTCCAAAAGCACGGAAGGTGCGCTTTATTCCTTTAGCTGGGTTTTTCCCATCGATAACTTTGTTAAAGGTTCTCTCGGTCTCACCTCGCAGATCACCGGCAGCGAGCTCAGCTCCTATGCCCACCTGGAAGATAAAGACATTAGTGCCATTTTGCCCTCAGAAATGCGCGACCATCCGCTTCTGCTCGTCCCGTCAAATCATCGTCGCCAGCTCATCGATGAGAAGATGAGCCACGACAAAGAGTTACTCGATTCAGTCAAAAAATCCTATCTTTATCGAGGCGATCTCTCAAAAAGAAACCGCATGGTTTACGATGCCCTTCTAAAAAACTACAAGGGAAATCACAAAGAAGTCTTAAAACATATCAGAGTTGAGCGTTTCAATATTTCCCGCCGCTATTCAATTAGTGCGGTCACTATCGAGCCGCAGTTGCATGTGGATGCGACCGTCCAGCAAATCACCATGGACCGTCGGCTGGCGTCGCTCCCCCCCAGCCTTCAATCCTTGAATCTCTTTCAAATTCAAGGTGAAGTCATGATGGCAAACCGGGGAATTCTTGAATATTCTGACCTGTTAAAACGCCCCCTCGATACCTTCAAGTACCTCCTTATGACCATGGAGACGGCCAACATCAATCTCCAGGGCATCTTAACCGAGCTGGATATTTTCTTCATTGGTACCAGCAATGAAATTCATCTTTCAGCTTTCAAGCAGCACCCGGACTACAACTCTTTTAAAGGTCGCTTTAACTTTATCAAAGTCCCTTACCTGCTCGACTATCTTGAGGAAGAAAAAATATACTCAGAGCAAATTGATGGATTGCGGGACCGAACCATCTTTGAACCCTTTGCCCTTCGCTCGCTTTGCTTGTTTGCCATCATGACGAGACTGCGTTCCCCTCAAACCAAGGATTACGAGGATAAGAAACTGTCCCAGATTGCCACTGATCTCAATCCCATCCAAAAGGCCCTGCTTTTGTCATCAAAACATGAGATGCCCGATGGAATGGACAGTGAGTCCAGGCAGGTGTTAAGAGTTGGAACGAAAGAAATTACGGAAGAGTATGAGCACGATTCTCTCTATGAGGGGAAGTTTGGGCTAAGTCCTCGTGACATAAAAAAAATTATTTATCAATTATCCGAAACGCAGCCTCATATCACCTTCATCGAGGTCCTGGAATATTTAAAGGACTTGCTTGCCAAAAAAGGTGATTATGATTTTCTAAACATGACCCCGCATGGAGATTATCACCATCCTGCGCGTTTTTTATCGCTTATAAAAACGCTTGCCCTGGATATCTTTGATCGCGAGATGCGAGATAGTCTCGGTCTCGTCGATAATCGGACTTACGAAGATTATATTCGCCGCTACATCACCAACATCAATGCCTACATCAAGGGCGAAAAAATCAAAAATGAGATTACCGGGAAATTTGAGCCCTTCGATGATTTTTTTATCAAAGAGTTTGAAACCAACATTGTCCTCAAGGAGGATGTGCAGAAATTCCGAAGCTTCCTGATCGCCAAGTTAGGGGCCTACTCGCTGGATAATCCCGGCAAGTCGATTGTCTATGCAACGGTCTTTCCGGACATTGTGGATGCGCTTAGAGAATCCTTTAGAACCGAGCAAAAGAAATGCATCGAAAACGTTGCAAAAACCGTTGTTTTCTATGAGGCAGAGCTAACAGGAAGTACTGAGACCAAAGGGAGCCCGCTTTCTGAAAATGACCGAAAACAAATCCACACTGTGATTAAAAATTTGGAATCCCGCTATAAATATTCAAGAGAGGGGGCCTTGGCCTTGATAAAATATCTCATTAAGGAACGCTACTAGGAGATGTTAATTGTAAATAAGTCCTTTAAGCAGGACTCGTATACTGTCATTCTGGAAGTTACCGAAACATCTAAAGACTTAAGGCTGGATCAGTTCCTGCAGCTCTATCTCCTGTCTCTTTCAAGAGAATTTATAAAAAATAAGATAAAGTCTAAGGATGTTGTCATCTTTAATCGCCCGGGAAACCTGAGGCCGGCCACGCGAGTTTTAAAGGGCGAACGCATCCAGCTTTTTATCCAACGCTCGCACGAAGAAGATGAGTACTGGAACGGCCGGCAACTGCCTCTTCAAAAAGATCCTCTTGTTATTTTTGAAGATCAAAATGTGATTGTGATTTCCAAACCGCCTTACATGACCACTCATCCTACGGGTCGCCACCTTTTCTATTGTGCCACGGTCTACTTTGAAAATCTCCACCAGCAGATGATTCACTCCATTCATCGGATTGACCGCGAAACATCGGGCCTTCTGGTGCTCGCTAAAAATCCGGCCACCGCCAATCTGCTCTCGACCGAATTTGAAAATAATCGAGTTAAGAAAGTGTATTTTTTCATGGCCAAGAAACGACCTAATCCTTCAGCAGATGCCACCTTCCATGCCAATGAACGCATGGGCCCCTTGGAGGACGGTCCCAAGCGGGTTTTTATTCATGCCTTTCCTGCCAGCTCTCTTGAGGGAAAAGAAGCGAACACCTATTTTGAAATTTTTTGGCAAAATCAAAACTATGCTCTTGGTTTGGCCTTTCCGGTCACCGGTCGTCAGCATCAGATTCGGGTCCATGCTTCGGCCCACGGTTTCCCCTTGGTCGGTGACAAGCTCTATCTAGGCAATTACCCCATGTTTCAACGTTTCAAGGACAATCTCGCCACGGTCGAGGACCATACTTTTATGGAACTTCCTCGCCAGGCCCTTCATGCCACGGCCATTAAAATCAACTATCAAAGCAAACCACGGCTCTTCCTATCTCCTCTGCCCTACGATCTGCGCGCCTGGATACAAGATACACTGCAGTTGGAAATTGAACCGATCGAGAAGGAAATCGAAAGACGGATAGAAAATTATTTTCGAGAAAGATAGTCGAGATAATTAAGCACCCCATAGGGGCCTTCGTTGTGCTCACCCATTAAAACCACGCTGGGTTTATAAGTTAATTCTTCCACCACATCGCGAATATTTGAGACGCCGACGGTATTTTTCATCTCTTTAAAAACACTCTCATCATTCTTTGAATCGCCAAAATAGAGGCACTCATCGATTGTGATCTCACGAGCATGATGGTGTATGAAATGTGCGATTCCCTTGTATTTATCGACGTTGCCACACCAAAAGTTCAGATGGACGCTTGAACAGGAAAAATTAATCTGGTGGGCCTGCATAAAGTCACCCAGCTCTTTCATATGCGGCCGAGCCACGGTCAGCTCAATCGCGCGATCGGCGATGCGTCCGACACTATCACTGGTCAGGGCAATTTCAGGAAACTTCTCCTTCAAAAGAAGAACAAAATTTTTCAAGCGATTTAATTCCTGCTGGGGCAAAAGCGGATAATCGCAGATAAGATTATTTTTATCTCGAATAGTGAGCATGCCTCCGCCTTCAGAAATCACGGCAAACACGTCGGTATGGGTTAAGAGGAAATGCCCCCAGGAAACTGAGCGACCAGTGACAATCACTAACTCACTCTTCTTTGCCTTGATCAGGGTGAGAATCTCAAAAAAAAAGGAACCCAAACTCAATCCATAAGTAAGGGTTCCGTCAAAATCGCTAAAAATGATCCGAGGAAACATCTTTAGCGAAACTAGTTAATGGGATAACTCACGCCCATAAAAATGGCCGTGAAGCTGTTTTGTAGACCAGCGGTAATTTCTACGTTGCCGATCAATTTTTCGTATCCCTCAATAAATGCCATCGGTGCATTGGCGCCAATCGCGAGATCAAGCTTTGTGGCATAAGTTTTGCGATCACCATTCAGTGAAACGCCATAAGGAATAGCGATGTAGGGATAGCCCTCTCGCCCCCAAAATGAAAACCCTTTTGAGAACGTGGGAGCAATACTGAAGATATTATAAGTCTGACCAAATTCCCGAGCATTGGCGATTGAGGCCTTGATCGAGGCACGGGGTTGTTTTTCATAATCAGGAAAAAGCTCATAATCCATGCCGGCGAAAACGCGGCTGCTGCGATCTCCGCTGGAGAGACCCATGCCAATATCAAGAGTTGTTCCAACATTTAAATTTTGAGTGTAGCGGGCCTGAACACCAGCGCCGGCACCATTTGAAACAATGCCAGTCGCCTCAGCAGAAACCATTCTTTTTTGGGCCGCGAGAGGAAAAGTCGAAAGGCCTACTCCATACGCATACACCGTGCTCGTCATAAGCATTGCAAGAATAACCGCTAAACAGTGTCGTATATTACTTCGACGCACAGTCAACCCCTTAGATTTGATTAGCTAACACATTTGAGCATACCAAGCGCAGATCGTCAAATATGTAAGATTTCTAATTTTCAAGTCAGAAATTAGGTTTTGAGTTGACGATGAGTCCCATGAAAACTTATAACACCTTTGATTTTAAGCTTATGGTGGCCGTAGTTCAGTTGGTAGAGCGCCAGATTGTGATTCTGGTTGTCGTGGGTTCGAGCCCCATCGGCCACCCCATTAAAACACAACGGGCCTTGTCAAAAACAAGGCCCTTTTTTTGCCCAAAGATTCCGCACCGCCGATGGGGCGAGAAGCGAGAGAGCGACCGTGTTGGAGTTGCCCAAAGGCAAGTCCAATACGGACAGGCAGGCAGGATGCCTGACTGAGCGAATGAGGGGAGTCGACGCAAGGAGGGACAGGAGTCCCGACTGTAGGCGACCGCGAAGCGGCCCCATCGGCTAATAATAAATTTGGCCATTTTATACAAAGAAGTGTTACAAGTTTTTTCTTCGCAAGGTGGCCTAGCCACCCCATTTTAATGAGAACCTTCGCAAGAAGAGGACCATATCAAAGGCCCGGTTTAACCCACCGGGCCTTTTTTTATGCAAAATTCCGAAGGCCTAAACTAAGTGGGTAACAAAATGTCCTTTGCCCTCTTTATCGACAGAAACCTCAGCCAAAGATCCATTCAGAATGGTGAGGTTGGGTTGCTGATGGCCAATGTCGGCATCAAAAATCAAGGGAAGATTCAGCTCTTTGAAAAAATTGGTGATAACTTCAACGTAGCTTAAATTATTTTCATTAGTGCTGTCCTTCGCAGCAGAACGGCCCAGAATAACTCCCTCAACATCGTTAAACCATCCTGCAAATTTCATCGTCCATAGTTTTCTTGCCACGTTACAAGGAGATAACTCGCAATTTTCAAAATAAAGGATAGTTCCGTCATTCCTCGCCAGTTTTTAAAAATTATCTAAATTACCGTAAGAAGTGCCTACCAATGCACTTACAGTATCCAAGCAGCCACCAATCACACGTCCTGTCATTTTACATGGTTTGTTATCGAGGGTTTTCCACATCGTTTTCTCAGTTGCTTTAAATCCGAGTTCAAATTCATTGCTAAAACTAGGACCTTTTAATTGAAAAAATACTGATGATTGTTGCGTGCTTGATGAACCCTTTTCTTGAGACAGGCGTAGCAAACAATTTTTTGTAAGATCGTCCGCTTGGGAAGGAACCATCTCCATCAAATTTGTTCCATGCACACTCACAATTCCTGTAAGTAGGGTTAAGGGAAAAAGTAATGTACTAATATCGCTGTAGCCCATTAACCACTTCGGTTTGGCCTTTTTCATCTTTTCAAAATCTAATAGCGGTAAGATTTCGATAAGTAACTCCCCTCTTCATGGAGGAATAATGGCATCTATATCCTCTCTCAACCATAAATTCATGAAATCTTCGGCACGTTTATGTTTAGCACCGCTGACATGCTTAATTTCATTTCTTAGGCAATCGCCTTCAATAATCTTATGGCCTTGATTGGACAGGTGCTTGAGTGCCAAATTAAACCGATTTGTGAACCTTTCATGGACGCCACCCGATGGAGCAGTAACTCCGATAGTGCAACTCTTTCTTAAGGGGGCTGGATATAAGAATGGTGAATCGTCCATATTATGTTTCCTTCTCTGCAAGACATTGAATGAGAAACTTCATCGATATTGTATTGCCTTATTTAATATCACTTTTTTTTCCCATTTTCTTTGAAAACCCACTTCCTTTAATCATCTTTTTTTCTGAAGACTTCACTCTCCGTTCTAACTTTTTTAAATCTTCCTGTGCGCCAAGCTCTTACGGTTTTATTCCCCTCTCGCCAAGCATTCCTCGAACACTTCGATTGTTTTGAATATGTTCGTTATCGAACCTTCGCCCTGTAAATCATTTTGTTTGACATTAAAATTGGTCATCTCTGTCGCCAGATTTTTCGCAGCAATGGTTACAGTGGGAAGAAAGTCGGAATTGGTCTTTCTTGCGGGATAACAAGTTTGTTCTTCATTTCCAATGTTGTGTGACGACCAAACAAGGCATGATCACCCTTTGAACGGATTCGGGCAAAACCTGAATCATCGACGCCTCTTTCGTAAATATTCTTAGAAAGTTCTGTTTCTGATTCCGTTAATTTCTGACGGGCCTTCAATCGCTCTTGAAGCTCAAGATGTTCTTCGATGATTTCTTGTTTTCGTGTTTGAACTGCAAAATAAGTCTGAGCGAAGGCAATCTCATTTTTTCTTGGGTCGCCATTTTGAGCGATGAGATAGCAGGCGTAGCGAGTGAGCATGACATCAGCAATTTCTCTTTTTGAACCAGAGCCGAGCTCCACCATATTGTTGACGTCAACAAAATGGTTTTCGATATCTATCCCAGCATTTTTACAAGATATCTTGGCCTTATCAATACAATTTTCTATAGGGTAATTGTCTCGGAATGCTATGTTTTTTCAGTTTTTTAAAAATCGAGAACATCTTGAGAATACCGAGAACCAAGCCGGGAACATTTAAATTTGTTCTCGACTTGCCAGACAGTCTCCAAACACTCAGTTTTACTCACGTTAAAATCTGGATTTTGAAGGAAGAAGGTTCGATACAAAGAGCATCTGGCACCCCATTTAAATGAGAACCTTCGCAAGATCTGGACCTGATTTCAGGCCCAGATTAACCCACCGATCCTGTTTTTTGACACTCAAGACTCCCGTACTAAATTTTCCAGTGATACCGCCTCTTGAGGTCCTCTCCCTCTTCGTTTGACCGAAATAAGACGCCTGGCCTTCTCATCTTCTCCAAGAATTATCAAAGAGTGAATAAAGTCCTCGTGAAAGCGTTTTATCTTTTCTTTAAGAGGCCTGTCACTCAAATCAAGATCGACATGCAGACCTTTCATTTTAAGAGAATTACCAACTTCCACCGCATAGTCATTTATCCTTTCGGAGACACTCACGATCTTGTATTGAACCGGATGCATCCAAAAAGGAAGTTCCTTTCCAAAATTTTCAAGGAGAATTCCAATAAAGCGTTCAAGGGAACCGTAGATGGCCCGATGGAGCATAAAAGGGACTTGCCTCTGGCCATTTTCGTCGAAGTAGCAAATTTCAAAACGAGCTGGCAGATTAAAATCCAATTGAATTGTCGAGCATTGCCAAAAGCGACCATGAATATCTTTTATGTGCAAATCAAGGGATGGCCCGTAAAACTTTGCTTCCCCTAAATTCTTTTTTACGGGGAGCTTCAAGTCGACGAGTGCCTGCTCCAAAACATTTTCGGCCAAACTCCATTCATCATCCTTCCCAAGATATTCTTTTTTTGCCACTCCCCGTAACGAAAGTTCGAAGTGATAATCACTCAACTCGCAATGATGCATAATTTTAAAGATAAGTTGCATTATCTTTTTAACTTCTGACAGAAGCTGCTCTCTTCGGCAGAAAATATGGGCATCATCCTGCATAAAAGAACGCGCTCTCATCAGACCATGAAGTGATCCTGAATTTTCATTCCTATGAACATGGCCAAGCTCAGCAATGCGAAGGGGCAGTTCTGCATAAGAACGTTTCTTTTGATTAAACACCAGGATGGCACCGGGACAGCTCATCGGTTTAATCGCAAAATCTCTTTTTTCTATGGATGAAAAATACATATTTTCTTCAAAGTAATCGCAATGTCCTGATTTCTTCCAAAGTTCTTTATCTAAAAGAATCGGACTTTGAATTTCTTCATAATCATTTTCTTTATGGACGACTCTCCAATAATCAATCAGCGCATTTTTGATACGCAGTCCTCGCTCAAGCCAAAAGGGAAGGCCTGGTCCTTCTTTAAAAAATGAAAAAAGATTATACTTCTCCCCAAGAACTCGATGGTCGAATTCATTCATCATAACACCCTCACAAGTTTTCCCTAAGACGCGAATAACATCCTAAAGAACTAAGTTTAGTAAAAAATTGTCTTGAGTTATCTGTCCGTTAGGACACAAACGAATTGGATACCCCTAAGGGGTCGTGATGGTAAGAGAGACAATGTGTGGATAAAAAATCCTGATCATGGGATTACATTATCAGAAAACACAAAAATCTTCAAGCTTTTGAGGAATGTTAATTGTCCCATCGCTATTTTGATGATTTTCAAGCAGCGGAACAAGCACCCGTGGGGTCGCAATCCCTGTGCAATTCAGAGTGTGGCAAAATTTAACCTCTCCATCATCATCTCGATAGCGAAGATTTGTTCGCCTCGCCTGCCAGTCGTGCAAGGTGCTTCCACTGTGCGTTTCTCGGTAACGTTTTTCACTCGGCACCCACACCTCAATATCATTCATGCGATACTTTCCAAGGCCCATATCGCCCGTGCAGCATTCAACAATCTGATAAGGGAGCTCTAAATCACAAAGAATCTCTTCCGCAATTTCAAGCATGAATTGATGCCACTTCCCGCTCTCTTTTGGGTTGTTTTCGCAAATGATATATTGCTCTGTTTTATTAAACTGATGGACTCGCATAATTCCCCCCACATCCTTTCCAGCACTCCCGGCCTCCTTGCGAAAACACGGACCATAGGCGCCGTACAGAAGCGGCAACTGTGCTTTTTTAAAAATCTCATCGGCGTGAAGGCCATTCATTATCACCTCGCCAGTCCCTGCCATAAAAAGCTCATCCTGTTCTAATTTGTAAACTTGATCTTTTCCCATAGGAAAATGTCCCGTTCCAATAAAGGCCTCTTCTCTGGCAAATGCAGGCACAGTCATGATTTGGAATTTTTTCTTTCTAAGCTTATGCAAAACAAGACGATGAATGGCCATTTCAATAAAAACCAAATCTCCCTTTAAAGCATAGGCCCTTTCTCCAGAAATTTTTACTGTCCTTTCAAATTCTGCCCAGTTATTCAGTTTAAGAAGTTCTTTATGATTTCGAATGGGGAAAGCAAAATCTTTTTTCTCTCCAACGGTCTTAATCACGACATTCGTACAGGCGTCTTCCCCAATCGGCGCATCGGGCATAGGAATATTTGGAACAAGCCACATGAGGTTTTGAAATTCTATTTGAGTGTTTTTCACCACATCGTTTTGATGACTTACATCCACACCAAGCTTTCTCCCCTCTTCAATGAGCGCCATTTTATCCGCTCCGCTCTTCATAGGGACTTCTTTTGCAATCAGATTTTTTTTGGTCTGAAGCTCTTGAAGTATTATTTTTTCTTCTTTTAATTTTTGATCAATCTTAAGAAGCTTCTCAAGATCGAGAGCGACAGCTTTATCCTTAATCGCTTTTCTAACAACGGCCACATTATTTCTAATAAAGTTAATATCTAACATTTTTTTCTCCTAGGTCATTATTTTAAAACAAAAAAATGGATTAAAAGAAATTGCGGTCTGTCCCAATCATCCGGGATGGAACAGACTAACAGGATGATAAAGAGGAAAAAGAAGAAACGAAAGCAGCCTGGATGCCTACAATGAAATAATGTTGAATGTGGAAAAATTTAATAATTTCCATGGCGAACTTATCTTATTACCCAATATTTAATTTTAAAAGGTTTTTTATCAGCCTTTAAGCGCTCAATTTCATTAGGCGGCAAAAATCAGAATTACTCTTTGACCGCATGGATATGCATAAAAAGTGCAGCGTGCTCATGCCATTTTTTCATCCATGGAAATTTTTCACAGACCTCAGCACTTGGCCTAGGTTCTTCAATTCTCGCCAGCATAAAACCATTTTTGATCAGAAGATTGACATACTCAGATAGAGTTCTCGGGAAACATGGAACATTAAAAGGGATGGTATCTTCAGGGATTGGAGCTTTGGAAAATTTCCAGGATTCGATCCAATCTTTTTCCCTGAAATACTCAGAAGCAACGATGCCGCTTTCCTCTCCATTTTCATCTCTGATCCAACTATAACCTTTCGTCATAAAACATGGATGGGCAATACTAAAGAGTAAACTGCCTTTGATTTTTAAAACTCGGTAAAATTCTTTCAGCGCAAGATCGTAATGGGGGGCATCCATTAATGCCATGCTGGACACGATTGAATCGAAGGAACAATTCTTAAATATTTTCAAATCAGAGAATGTGGCAATTTCGTAAGCGATTCCCAGCGGGCCCTCGCGTTCCATCTCCTGAGCTTTTTGAATCATCCCTGGGGAAATGTCGACGCCGGTCACCTTGGCGCCTTTTTTTGCCAAAATCCTGGTGTTATGGCCCTCTCCGCAGCCCGCATCTAAAATTATCTTGTCCTTTACATCCCCAATCAAATTGAAAAATGCAGGATTATTCAAGTATTCTCGATAATAATCCCAACCTTTCTCTACTTGCTCCGACCATACACTTGAGTTCTGATTCCAGTATTCAGTAACTTGTTGCTCTGTTATTTCGTATTTCTTCATAGGGCCTTAACAACATCCGATTTGTAAGCAAGAGCATCTTTCATCTTTCCCCGCTTGGAGAATTTTTTCTGGCGACGATGGCTTACCAGCGTGGCATCGCAGAAGGCACCCTTTTGATCCAGCTCCGAGAGACGTGCGAAGATTGCCGAATCGGGCAGTTGCTCAGGCGTTTTATGCAATTTCCTTCGGACGCGTTTATAAAAACTTTGCAGACGGGCCAGTTTGTCGGGTTGATCACTTCTTAAATGCTTTATCAAATTGAGCATGGAAATAGTTCGGCTCAATTTCACGATGGTGACTGTTTCATAGGTTACAAAAATAGCACTGCCAATGAGAAAGCCGTAGGCGGCGCCGGCAAGGCCAGGTAAAAAAGTGCCGGGATTTAAAAACTTATCAATCATGGCCGCCACATACATGATGCCAAAGGTTCCAAAGGGGTAACCAACAGGCAGGCCAATCGCCTGGCCGATGAGAACGTTGCGGCGATGACGGTATTGCTCTAAACAGTCCGAAGCTTCGTTCACCTCTTGCGCCACCTGACTGAGATCCGTGTTCAGTTCTGTGGCAATTTCTTCTTTGGAGATGCTGTCAAGATTTAGGCCCGCGTGAGCAGTCAAAGTGAAGCTGAAAATGGTTAAAAAAACAATGAGTTGTCGCATAACTTCCCCACTTACTCTAGGTTTAAAGTGAGGCAGCTATAGCAGTCTTTTTATTGACCTTCAAGTCACCGTGTAACTAGGGGGCCACTTCTTCAGCCTCAATCTTTTTGAATAAGATTTCCATCTTATGCAAGGGCGTATCCCCAGCGGGAAATTTGAGGGCGTCTTGCCATGGAATATCATCGGAGACCCCGAAAATTTGCAGAATGCTTTTACATTTTTGCGGGAAAAATGGGCGAAGCACAGCACCAAGGAAATAAATCGATTGAAGGGAGAGGGCCAGGGTCACCTTGGTCAGCTCCATGCTGGTCTTGCGCGTGCTCCAAGGGGCCTTATCGTTAAAATATTTATTGCACAGACGGGCAAAGTCGAAGATGGCAATCATGGCACGACGGGAAGACCAGGCCTGGAAGCAGGAATCAACCTCGGTCAAGCATTTCTTCATACTCTCCAAATGTTCATGATCTTCCTTGGTCATCAACGTTTTATCATAAATGGGCAAGTGATCGCCTAAAAATTTTAGCGAAAAGGAAAGGGAGCGATTGATAAAATTACCCAGGGTATCGGCCAGCTCGGAATTACAAAGGGCCATAAATTCATCATAGTCAAAGTTAGAGCGACTCTTCTCAGGGGCGTTAATGGTGAGATAATATCTGAGATAGTCTGGATCGTTGCCATCGGCGAGGTAATCTAAGATCCAAATGGCGTTCTTGCGCGACTTGGAAATTTTTTCTATGGCATCGCCTTTTTTGATGTTCATAAACTTATTGACGATAACCCCCGTGGGAAGACGGTATCCCCCATGCACACTCAGCATGGCGATCCAAATCACGCAATGGAATACGGTGTTGTCTTCACCGATGAAATGATAGATTTCCGCATCACCTTTCCACCAATCATGATAGGCCGTCTCGCTGGCCCCTTGAGATACCAGGAGTTCCTTGGTGTTGGAGATATAGCCAATCGGGGCATCAAACCAAACGTACATGACTTTGTTTTTGGCATCTGGATCATTGAGAGGAACCGGAAGCCCCCAGTTGATATCCCTGGTCATACTGCGCTTCACCAGACCCGTTTGCAAGAGACTCTCGACATAGGCCTTGGTATCAGGTCTCATGTCAGCGGTCTCAAGCCATTTTTTGACTTCACCACCCGCCTTCGAAAGATCCAGGTACCAATGAACCGTTTCTTTTTTGCCCACGGGAGAGCCCGAGATGGCATTTCGAGGATTTTTTAAAACATCGATGTCCAAAATTTTTCCGCAGTTCTCACACTGATCACCGGTCTGATCTTTGGCATCACAAAAGGCGCAGTCACCTTTCACATAACGATCGGGCAAAAACATGTCTTCTTTTTCATCATAAAATTGAAGACTTTTTTCTTTGGTAAAATAACCCTTTTCATAAATTTTTAGAAAGAAATCATTGGAGAGCTCTTTGTGAAACGGGTTTTTACTGGTGGAACCAAAGGCATCAAAACGAATATCAAGGCCCTCGAAGGCCTTGCGCTGTCTTTCATGATAATGATGAACCATCTCCTGGGGAGTTTTGCCTTCCTTCAGTCCTGATAAGACAATGGCGACACCGTGATCGTCGGTACCACAGATATACAAAGTCTCGCGCCCATTTAATTTAAAGTAGCGGTTGGCGATATCGGCAGGCAGATAGCACCCGGCAATATGGCCAACATGAATGTCGCCGTTGGAATAGGGAAGTCCGGCAGTAATAACCATTTTTTTAGTGTTCATAAGTCTCCAGGTTAGTCATCTTACAATGCTTTTAGATGGCCTATCAACTTGAAAAGACGTGTAGTATTTACAATTTCCCTTGAAGCTGCGTGGGATTTGATCTATTGCTGCGACAAACTTTTAACCGCAGGTACTTTATGAGAAATTTCAAGCAGATGCTGGCCTTATTTTTAATCGCCTGTGTCTCTCTTCAAACCCAATCCGCCACCCTAGATAACTTATCAAAGGGTGAACTCGAACTCAGAACCAGAGGCGGGGTCCTCAAACAACGATTGGCCAACCGCCAAATTCGCGTGCTTTGCGAAGATGAAGTCATGACGACGATGGCAGATTGCAAAGATTATGCTTTTTATCTGATCAGGAAAGAGGCGAAAAAGAACTATTCACTGCAACTCCTCGGTGAAGACCTCGGTGTGCTCGACTGGAAGAGCGCTCAGGAACGAATGAACTACGCCACTTATTACTTCCGTCCCCATCATGATAATGGAGATATCCTTTTATTAATTTTAGCGTGCTTTTTCCCCCCCCTGATCATCCCTGTGGCCATCGCGATCGCGATCAATGATATGGGTGAGAGTATTGAAAATGCGCGTATCAGAAATTTAAATGACCGTCTTGAACGCTTTCAGCGACAGGCGGTGGAATCCAGGGACAAAACTGTCCGTTTGAACAAGAAAAAATTTGAGATGGCCTTGACCGCTTTTCAGAGGGTCTTGATCGCAAAATGATACCCCGACTCATTGCCATAGCACTCCTAGGATGTTAGTCAAGGCCAACGCTTTGACAACGTTCTCAGAGGGGTACCAATATGAAGCTCTTGTTGATTCTGGCATTCTTTATAACTCTCCCAAGTGCCCTGGCCGGCTTCTGTAAAAACCCCAATGAGATACTGGTCTCATATCCGGATGATCAAAGCTTTTGCTATCTCTCCCATCCCCTGCCAACGACCGAGCCGGCCCATAAAGATGCCCTTTGGCTTGAAACCACAAAGGCCGTGGATGATTTGCAACAACAACTCAGCAAAGACAATTACAAAGGCAGTTACAACGATCTGGCGAAGCAACTTACTCAATTGTACGGAAATTTAGATTACGCTGCGCGAACAAGCGGAAACAATTTTAGCAGAGCAGGACGGAGCTTTTTTGAGACCGCCATTCTCGCCGTAGAAGGTAAAAAGGGTCTCAATGCCGTCAATGTCAAATTGGCCAAGATTAAAAACGCCAACAATGCCCTAGCGCAGTCTGTGGCCCAAATTCATACCCAAGCTCGCGTCACAAGTTGCCAAGCCGACTATGAAAAACGCATTCGAAAATTAGCGAAAAAGAGCATCTTCGGCCCCACGATCACGGGTGCGCTGACAGGCACGAGCGCAACTCTGGCCGCCGGTCTCTATGCCATGTCTCTTGGTCCGCAATTTCCCCTGTGGTTGGCCAATCTCGTCGGTCGAGAAGTCTACAAATTGCCCTTTGCCACGATCGCCCCTGTGGCCGGGTGGATCGGGCTTGGCATCGGAACTGCGACCTTTATTGGATACGAGGGAATTATCTTGGCCAAAATCATAAGAATGGCTCAGGCACTTGACCTCATTCGTGACGCCCAAAAAGGGCCGGTCAAAAAATCTTTTGCTTCCAAGCTAGGTAACTTTGCCAAAGGTGTGGCGAAAGTACGCGGATGGGATGACAAAAGGAAACAGGCCATTATCGCGCAAGCGATTACCACCATGGATGAGCAGGCCATGCAGGGGGTCCGTCGTGGCTTATTAGAGGCTGGCCCTTTCGAGGAAGGTATTCAAGTTTGCAACCAAGGCGACCTCCCCCACAAAAAAGATCTTATTAATTTTTTAAGCGATAATCCTGATTACCTGATCGCGCAATTGCTACCACCATCTGCCAAAGATTCCCTTGCCAATGGGGCGACAAAAACTGAGGTTCAGATTGAGGGCTGCAAGGCAACCGGAGGGGTTGTTCCCGGAGGAAATGTTCTCGGCCTGAAGCTTAGGATTGGAGGTATCATGCAGTCGAGCAAGGCCCACGGAAGGACGCATAACAGTGAAGTGTGGAATCAGCCTTTACGGCTAAGCTCCAATCGATCGTCCCTGACCAATGACATTGTTAAAGAATTCAAGACCTGTCTGGTTCCATCACGATCAGACAGCACTCCCAAGAATTTTTCTTTGAAGTCCAGCTCCAATACAGAAACAGAAGGCGGAAGCCGGTCCATCATTTTGCAGAACGTCTCCATGACGAAGAAAGATGAGGACAAAGAGGCGCTTGCGATGGATGTCGAAGGTCTGATCGTCACCGAACAACCGCGGCGCTCCTATCTTGAGACAGAAATAAACATAGCTCTCGGTTCGAGAATTCAAATCGTGCAGCCGAAAAGTGATTCGAACCAAGATTGGAACCATTGCGATCCTAACGAGTTCCATGTTCTGCCTGAAGTGGACGATGAGGTTATTGTGAGTTTCCATCGCCGCGCCATTCGAGAGCAAGCCGAAGCCAATAGGGCGCGACGGACCTTTGCCGGTAAAAAACTCTTCTGGATGACCCATCTCGTGCGCCCTGATCTGAAAAAATGGAAAAGAATTGTGACTGTTGTTGAGATTGATAAGGATGGACAGGAAGCCAAGGCCCTCAGCTATGACCAGTGTTTTCCTGAAGAATTTCAATTTCCAGAATTGCTTTCCGGGTCTACAGGGAACCTCATGGAAGAAGTTGCTATCAAGCCTGTTCGCAGTGAGATTAAATAGTTTGGGTTAAAATAGGCCAATGGAAAATCATTTGATTCCACTTTTCTTGCTTGGAACGACGGCCAGTATTATTGGCAATATGATCGGCTTTGGCGGTGGCATCTTTATCATTCCCATTTTAGTCATTGTCTTTAAAGCTCCCATGTCTATCGCCGTCGGGTCCATTACAATATGCGTTCTCCTGGCATCGGGCATCTCGACCTTTTTTAATTTTAAAAATCGTCGCATCGATATGAAAATCGCCATCGCCATGGAAATTCCTACCATTATTGGCGCTATTATCGGTGCAGAATTGACGGCCTTTCTCCCACTGAAGATCTTTGAAATTTTATTTTCCTTTTTTGTTGCCCTGATCGGCATAAAAATGCTTCGACCATCCAGGCCCCACACAGACACTCAGCTAAGCTTTAGTGCAAGGTTGAACAAACGTCCCCCGTTGATTCATTCCTCCCGCGGCCATGTCATCAGCGTCTGGGTGGCGGGAATTTTTGGTGGGCTAGCAGGTGTGGTGGCAGGACTTTTTGGAATTGGAGGTGGCTTCCTCAAAACTCCTGTGATGATCAGAGTGGTCAAACTCCCCGTTCAAGTGGCGGTCAGTACTTCCCTTTTTATGATCGTCTTTACCTCGCTTACGGCCAGCTTTTCGCATTTTTTCCTGGGCCATATCGATTTTCACTTTGCCACCCCCCTGGCCCTTGGCTTTGGAACCGGAGCCCTTGTGGCACAAAGATTAAAGCGCATCTCAGATTCAACTATAGAGAAGTTTGTCGGCATCGGACTTCTTGTGGCCTCTCTCTCCGTCCTTATCGATGCCTTGATTTTAAAACCATGAGGATTCACAAAATGAAAAAGATTGGAGTCATTCTTGCCGGCTGTGGCAACCGTGATGGTGCCGAAATTCGCGAAGCTGTTTTCACTTTACTGGCCATCGACAAGCTAGGCGCGGAGGCCGTCATTATGGCCCCCAATCTAAATCAGCATCACGTTATCAGTCACCTCTCAGGAAACGAGCTGCAGGAAACACGAAATATTTTAGAAGAGTCCGCTCGGATCGCCCGTGGGAATATTCAGGATATCACCAAGGTCCGCCCTGACAGCTTGGACGCCTTGATCTTGCCGGGCGGTTATGGAGTTGCGAAAAATCTGTGCAAATTTGCCTTTGATGGTTCCAAGGCCACCGTACTCCCTGAGGTAAAGGTCCTGGTCAACATCATCCACCAGCAGCAGAAGCCCATCGGGGCCATTTGCATTGCCCCGGCCTTAATCGCCCTTTTGTTTGGGCAGGAGCATATTAGGCTCACGATCGGAAGCGACCCAGACACCGCCCAAGAGATTGAGAAAACCGGGGCCAAGCACGTGGTTTGCGCTGTCGATCAGATCTGCGCGGATCAAGTTTCTAAAATTGTCACCACACCGGCCTATATGTACAGCGACGCCAAACTGCATGAGATGTATGCGGGAATTGAGAAGTGCGTGGCCCAAGTTCTGGCCTGGGCCTAGGTAGATTAATCCATTTTTTAGATAGAAAGATTCCAATCAATCTAATACAACCCAGCGCAAAAATGATGTAGAACCTGTCCACTTTGGAGGTTCTATGAAACGACACTTACTCTTCAGCACACTTTTCCTTCTGATTTTAAGCTCTAGTGCGTGGGCCCAGGCCAGCTCCTTCAAATCAAGTATCAAGGAACTTGATATAAGAAACGCCCATTATGTCGGACAGACATCCCAGGTAATTCGCGGACAGGCCCCTCAAGGCAATATCCAACAGCTGGCCGACCTGGAAGTCACTGACGTTCTCATCTTTAAAAATGAAACCAAAAATGAGGTGCAAACTGAGCTTAAGCAACTCAAAGAACTTGGCATCACAGGTCACCACATTCCTTTTTTGTGGAAAGATATTAAGAATCACAAGCTGGCCTGCCGCCAAATTGTTCAGGCCGTTCGTCTGATTGACAACGTCATCACCGACGAAAATGGAAAAATATTTTTTCACTGCACAGTGGGAGAAGATCGCACGGGTATTCTGGCGGGAGTATGGCGTCTGCTCAGCGAAAAAAGGGCCAAAGCTGAAGGAACTTTTCAACGTGAAATGTGCCAGCGTGGCTTCGCCGAGGGTAACCCTAATAAGCCGGAACATGTGGTCTCCGCCGTCCAGGAAAACCTCTCGCCCCTCTATATGTTTTTTGCTGAGCAAGTTGAAAATGGCATGACCTTAAGTGATCTGGATGAAACCATTTGTAACGACTATCTTCCCGTGAATTACCAAAATTTTTACCAGTGCCGCTAACTGTCAATTTGTTGGGCGGCCATGTAAAAACTACAAAAAGTAGCTTCCCCCCTACCTCTCTTGCTACAATTCGCCCTATATGAAAGTTAAAAAAGTCTTGCTCGTCATGCCTGATGCGAACATGCATAAATTGCGTTTCGGGAGTTTCGTCCGATCAGCGCGAGAAGCTCCTATCACCCTTACAACTCTTGCCGCCCTCACCGGGAACGACCCGGAGATTGAGTATCGGCTGGTTGACGAGAGCATTGATACCGTTCCCCTAGATGCAACCGCCGATCTGGTTGGAATTAGCGTCATGACGGGAACCTCTCAGAGGGCCTACGCCCTGGCCGATCATTTTCGCCGCCGTGGCATTCCAGTCGTTTTAGGTGGCATCCATGTCACTCTTTGTCCCAATGAGGCCCGACGTTTTGCCGATACCCTGGTCTTTGGTATGGCGGACGAAACATGGCCGAGACTTATGAACGATTTCAAGCTGGGAAATTTACAACCTGAATATCGCGAAATACTTTCTCAAGGCCCCTATACCCGAACCACGACACCTCCTCCGCGCTATGATCTTCAACGGAAAAGCGGCTATATGGTACCTTACACCGTACAGGCCACGCGTGGATGTATGCATGCCTGCGATTTCTGCTCCGTGCCCACCTATTGGAACAAATTAACCCGAAGGCCTGTGGCCGATGTTATCCGTGATATTAAAACCATTCCCGCTAAACGTTTTGTCCTGAATGACGTGAGTCCGGTTGACGATGTGGAGTATGCTAAAGAACTTTTTAAGGCGCTGATTCCACTTAAAAAAAGCTGGGGGGGGCTCGCCACCACCCAAGTGGTCGATGAGCCGGAACTGTTTGATCTCATGGTGAAAAGTGGCTGCGAATATTTACTGCTGGGTTTTGAGTCAGTGAATCAAAACGCCTTGGACAAAATCGGCAAACGCTTTAACTCAACAGAACGCTACCATGAGGTTATGCGTATTCTGCACAAAGCGAATATTGTCGTTCAAGGATGCTTTGTCTTTGGCTTCGACCATGATGATAAAGATGTCTTTGCAAAAACTGTCCAACGCGTGCAAGAGCTTAAAATCGATATTCCGCGCTATTCAATTTATACCCCTTACCCGGGAACGCGCCTCTTCAAAAGACTGGCAGAGGAAAATCGAATTTTAAGTTATAACTGGGCCGACTACAATACCATGCATGTCGTGTATCAACCCAAAAATATGTCAGCCACTGAGCTCTACGAAGGTTTTCGCTGGGCCTATCGCGAGACCTTCAAAATTTCTAAAATATGGGAACGAACGAAAAGTAGCGGTCGTAAATTTCCCATCACCTTCATGGGGAACCTCACCTATAATTTATTTTCAAAACGCCTCTTCACCAAACCCGGCTTTGAGATGCGTGTTCATGGTCGCGACGCTTTTTTGGCAAATCAGAGCGCCAATGTTCCCCTGATCGGCCCAGATCTTAATATCACCCAATAAATTGTATTAGAGAATAGCGAGTTCAAGATGCGGGATTCTTTGAGAATCAATGCCAGCGACAGCTTGCGCTCCATCTTCCCAGCAGACCGTAAAAATAGTGCTGCGATATTCAACTTTCAGAAGCAGGTTCCTTATGGCCAAGTTGAAAGGGTGCTTGTCGGCAAACCCTAAGGTTAAGAAACTGATTTCTCGCAAACGGGCGATCTGCCTCATGCGTGAGAGTAGCTGTAAAAAGACCTCCTGATTATCCTGATCTACCGCCACATGAGAGACAAAGGCAAAAGGAATCGCCCCCCCCACTTTGGGTAGCGAGGGTGTGTGAAATAACTCTCCCAGTTTTCTTGATATTTTGGCCATCCCATCCATGACGTTTGAGTATCCACAAATGACTGTCTGTTTGAAGGCCGTCTGATCCCATAACGCCATCACACCGCAAATCTCTCCCGGTGCTTTTTCCGCAAGGATAAAATCTTCAACCCTGAGTCCATGGGTTCTAACCGGGTTGCTGAAATTTTCCCTTGTCCATACCGGCGCGAATTGAAAACGTTGATTGTTGCGCTGGAGACATTCCAGGATTGAAGTGAGATCCGCTTGCACCGCCTGGCGGATATTCACCCTCCCTGTTGTCGAGCATGAAGAAAGGCGCGGTCCAATCGGGAGCAAGAAGGAAGAAAGTTCACCATAGCGACGATACTTGGGCATCCCTTTTACGTTATTGCCTAAAATGCGCATGGCCGTTTTGTTGTCCGAGACAATGGTGCTGATATAGAAATCGGCACGGCTTTCAGTTTTCTGCATATTATCGTGAAGCTCATGCATATGCTGATAACCATGAATAATGAATTTCCCACGGCTTCGAAATTCATGGTCGATTCTGAGCTGGCCCAAATATCCAATGCTCCTCTGCTGCCCATCAACCCACATCATGCGAACGGACCGACTCCCCACGGCCATGATGCGGTTTTGGTCTGTCGTCCTGGCGACTAAGGTTTGATGGGTCTCACCTTCTATCCCCGCGCCAAAAAAGAAATTTGGATTTCTTTCCAGCGCCACTGAGACACGTCCAGGCATGGGATTATTATGAAGAAAACGAAGGAGCTCTTCGTTGTCCGATTCTGTTGCTAAGTTGAAATAAGTTGAGCTCATCTTAACGGGTGGCCTGTAAGATAGTCCCCTTCCAGTTCTCATCGCCCAAGGGATAACGATCTCGCTTCCCCAATTCTTTGTGATGCATAAGATTCATCAGTAAAAATGGCTTGCGAAAGCCCTGATTCACCGGGTGAATCAACCTTTTCATGATGTTGCCGTACGAGTAGAAAGATCGTCGCGCCTTGATGCATTGTTCGTGCACCTCTTCGGCAGACATTAACGTCGGGCGAAAGGGCAGAAGATTGTAGCTATAGGTATCATCAAGCCACCATTTATCATAAATTAAGCGCTTCTCCTGCTCCAAACGTTGATAGAGCGCGGTCCCCGGAAAGGGAGTGAGATGATTAAACCCTGTGAGAAAAAAAGCGTGTCGGGTTGCGAATTCCACTGACTCTTGAAAGGACTGGACCACGTCATGGTCGTAACCAAAAACAAAAGTTCCATAGATACGAATCTTGTAGCGTTGAAATTTCTTCATGGCGTCTTCGTAATCAATACCTAAGGTGTTGACCGATTTGTCCATCAGAAGGAGATTTTCTGCCTTCAGACTTTCAAAGCCAATTAAGACTCCCTGGCAGCCACTTTGCTGCATCAATTGGAGAAGTTCCTCATCCTTAGCGGCACTAATCGTGGCCTGACTGACCCATTTGATTTTGAGAGAAGCCAATTCTCGAAAAAACTCTTTGGCTTTTCCCGGGTTCGTTACGATGTTGTCATCAACGAAGAAAAAGAAGTCCGACTTTTCACGCAAGGACTTAACTTCCTCCAGGATTTGATCCATGGGGCGAAAATTTTGTGAGCGCTTATACACTGTCTGGATGGCACAGAACTCACAGCGCAGGCTGCAGCCGCGGCTGGCCTCGACGAGCTGGACGCCAAGATATTTTTTATCGCGAAAGATCGAGCGATCAGGTGTCGACTTTCGCAGCTCCGGGCGGGCGGGCGCGGTATAGAACTTCTTGGGCGTGCCGTTGCGATAGTCTGCAATGACCGTTTCCCAGATGTCTTCCGCCTCACCAACGACCACGGTCTCCGCATATTGCGCGACTTCGTCCGGACATAAGGCGGCGTGAAATCCCCCCATGACAACAGGAATGCCACGGCGTCGATATTCACTGGCAATCTGATAGGCGCGTTTTGCGGTATATGTTTCAATCGAGAGCGCCACCAAATCCGTCGGTCGATCGAAGGGAATGGGAGCAATGCGATCATCATAAAATTCAATTTGCACATCTTTCGGCGTGAGCGCTGCAATCACGGCCGGCGGCAGTGGCTCCATCTGCCAAAGACGAACATAACTCTGCCCCTGACGCCGTCCGATGGAGGGATGAATCAAAGTAAGTCGAAAAGAATTGGCCATAATATTTCTTTAAAATCGCTTATAATTAAATTCTAGTCGCAATTAGGCAAAACATGATAATTAATTTATCACCAAGATACATCTTTCGCTCCGGTATCCAGAAGCTTTATCTTCAGAGTTTAAAGAGTCGCTATAGGCAGTTTGAGTTTGCCGTTCGGCATCCCAAGATCATTCAAGAAAACCGACTCAAGGCCATCTTAAAAGCAAACCAAAATACTCAGTATGGGAGGCAATGTAATTTTGCCTCGATCTCCTGTGTAAAAAATTACAGAGACCAGGTCCCGATTGTTGATTACGATGCCATTGAAAAACACATCCAGTCTTGTGCCGCCGGTGAGAAAAATATTTTATGCGCTGAAAATATCAAACTCATGGAACTCTCGGGCGGCTCCTCTGGCCCGGAAAAGCTAATTCCCTACACAAAAGGTCTGTTACAAGAATTTTCTTCCGCAATTGATCCTTGGCTTTTCGATCTCCACCAATCGAACCCTGAGCTTAAAGGAACAAGAAGCTACTGGGCCATCTCACCCATTCAACGCACCACTCGCGTCACTTCGGGGGGAATCTCCATCGGTATTGATAACGACCTGGAATATTTTGGCCCTTTAACCAGAATCGTCTTAAATGAGTTCATGCTTTCCTCAAGGGAGATTGGGGAATGTAAGGATATTGAACGTTGGCGTTTTGAAACGGCAAAGTTACTCCTGGCCTGTAAAGATCTTGGAATGATCTCAGTCTGGAGCCCCACCTTTCTTCTTCTCATTTTGGAATATATCGAAAGAGAAGCGCACCGCTTGATTCCAACCTCTGCCAGATTCTGCCCTGGCAATCTCTCGCAGTTCTGGCCCAGGCTTAAATTAATTTCCTGTTGGACGGATGCCTCGTCGGCGCTATTTATTCCCAGACTCCGACAGTGGTTTCCTGAAATTACCATTCAAAGCAAGGGACTTCTCTCCGTCGAGGGTATCATCTCCATCCCCCTCTCGGGGATCGACGGCCCTGTGCTCGCGGTCGGGGGACATTTCCTCGAGTTTATTGATCTGGAAAATCCTGACTCGCAACCCCGCCAGGCCTTCGAACTCGAAGTCGGCGGACATTATAGTCCTCTCCTCACAACCTCAGGAGGACTCTATCGTTATAATCTTAAAGATTCAGTTCAGTGCCTTGGATATTATCACTCAACACCTATTATCCGCTTCGAAGGCAAGATTGATTCAACCAGTGATTTATGCGGAGAGAAGCTGAATCCCATACAAGTAGAAACCGCACTTCGCCGAGTCACACAAGCAATGAATCTTTCATACGAATTCGCCTTAATGGCCCCTTCTCTCTCTTCGGGCGAAACACCTTTTTATCTTTTATTTCTAGAGGCCGCCATGACAGCAAGTCAAATTGAAGTATTGAGCAAAAATTTCGACCTGGAATTGCGCCGGGGTCATCCTTACGATTACGCTCGACAGCTTGGACAGTTAGGACAGGTCCAGATACGCTCAGTCAAAAATGCGCTTTCCTTTTATCTTTCCTCGCTGGAGAAAAGTGGCCTGCGCGCGGGCACGATCAAGCATAATATTCTCGATAAACGCTTAAACTGGGCCCAGCTATTCACTGAGCATGCACGCGTTTCATGAACCAACGGAAGTTCAAGTTTGAAAGGAAGATTATTGGCTTAATGAGATAGGGCGGGTCAGATAATCGTTTTAAAATTGAGCTGTAACTATAAGTGGTTTTCCATACATTATCCACGCCCGCTTTAAGCTGCTCAGGCGTCATATTTTTGGGCATAAAGACAACCTCGTGCCCATTGTAGCGAGACCAGTCGCGGGTCAAAATTCGGCCTTCTTTTTCCAGGCGCAAAAAGGCCTCTGTGCCTGGAAAGGGCGTGTAGATTGTAAATTGCGGTAAATCAATTTTGGCCTTGATCACAAAATCCAAGGTATTTTGGCAGGTGTTAAGATCATCTGTATCAAAGCCAAAAACAAAACTCCCCTGCACAACGATACCTCGTCGATGGAATTCCTTAATGGCCTTCTGGTAATCGTTGACACGGCTAAAGCCTTTGTTGGCCGCATCCAGGGCCTCCTGATCTAATGATTCGAAGCCGATCAGGAACCCCTTGGCCCCGCTTTCCACCATGAGGTCCATTAACTCAGGCCGATTGATAATATCGATCGTGACACAGCCGACCCACATCTTTTTTAGTTTCTTAAACTCTGTGAAAAACTCCCTGGCGTATTGGGCATCGCCGGCCACATTAGGATCAAGAAAGGTCACCATCTTCCCAGGCATGGCCTTGATTTCCTGGATCACCTGGGCCACGTCCTTGGCATGAAATTTTTGATGAAAGCGATGGGCCACGCAGAAATCACATTTGCGATTGCAGCCCAAGCTCATCTCGACGGTATTACAGGCAATATAACGCGAGCGTCGGATGAATTGGCGAGCGGGTGAAACAGACAGCGCTGAGTTGTACTCGCGCATCTCGTAGACACGCTTTAAGCAACCATTTTTAAAATCATGCAAAATCTGAGGCCAAACCTCTTCGGCATACCCCTTGACCACCACGTCCACATGCTCAAGGGCCTCTTCGGTCATGAGAGTGGCATGCACCCCGCCCATGACAATCGTGGCACCTTTATTTTTAAAGTGTCGGGCAATTTCATAGGCGCGAGGCGAGGCGCTTGAGATGGCCGTGATACCCACAAGATCGGGGTTCCAATTCAGGTCCACCTCTTCCACCATCTCATCTATGACCCGGACCTCGGCATGCAGTTCCGCTGGAACAAGCGCGGCCAGAGTTGGCATGGTCAAAGGAGCGTAGCGAAGATATTTCTGATACATCCCTGTACCAAAACGCTGAATGGCGTGCTGTGTATGCACTAATAAAATCTTCATGAAGGTATCTTAACACAAAAAAAAGGGGCGCTCTTTCGAGCACCCCTCTACTTTAACGAACAAGCTTTTTCTACTTAACTGAAAAACCTTTCAGCTTCTCGGCCATCGTCGTTGTACGAGCGTCTTCTTTCGTCAGATCGCGCGTAGATCGTTCTTCGGCTTGACCAACCGCTTTGATTGAGAGGGCAATCTTCTTGGCCTCTGTATCAATGGAGATGACCATGGCGGAAACTTTGTCTCCTTTCTTGACCACATCAGTTGTCTTCTCAACACGATTTTCGGACAGTTCTGAGATGTGAATAAGACCTTCAATTCCAGTCTCAACTTCTACGAATGCCCCAAAATCAGTTACGCGAACAACTTCGGCTTCAACCACGGTTCCGACAGGAAGACGTGTTTCAATCTTCTTCCAAGGATCTTCCTCAAGTTGCTTAATCCCTAGGCAGAATTTCTGATTCTCTTTATCAACCGTGAGCACAACACCTTCGATGTCCTGACCTACACGGAATTCCTCATTGGGGTTGATATTTTTCTTGGTCCATGAAAGATCAGAAATATGGATCAGAGCGTCCATTTCCTCACCAACATCGACGAAGGCCCCAAATTCAACAATAGTCTTCACTTTCCCTTTCACTTTACGACCGACAGGGAATTTCTTTTCCAATTCATCCCATGGGTTAGCTTGCAATTGCTTTAGGCCCAGAGAAATGCGCTTGTTTTCAATATCGACATCAAGAACCTGCGCTTCAACAAAGTCACCTACGTTGAAATGCTTGGAAGGATTTTTAATCTTGTTCGTCCAGCTCATTTCACTCACGTGAATCAAGCCTTCGATGCCGTCACTAAGCTCCAGGAAGATTCCGTAATCTTTTACGGAAACAATTTCACCTTTCACTTTGGCACCAAGCACATACTTATCACGTGCCTGATCCCATGGATTGGGTTGAACTTGTTTTAGTCCAAGCGATACACGCTCTTTCTCAGAGTCAAATTTCAAGATTTTGACTTCGATCTCATCGCCGATATTGAGCAAGTTGGAAGGATGCTTTACGCGTCCCCAGCTCATGTCGGTAATGTGGAGAAGCCCATCGATACCACCAAGATCAATGAACGCACCGTAATCAGTGATGTTCTTCACAACACCTTTGACGATCATGCCTTCTTGAATTTGACCTAAGATTTCACTGCGTAGCTTGCCGCGCTCTTCTTGCAGAATCGCACGACGAGAGAGCACGATATTTCCACGCTTCTTATTAAATTTAATAACCTTAAAATGCATCGTTTTACCGATGTACTTATCGAGGTAGCGGGTTGGCCGAAGATCAATTTGTGAACCAGGAAGGAAGGCCTTCACGCCGATATCGACAGAAAGTCCGCCTTTAACCTTCGCAACAACTGTCCCTTCAACCGGATTACCTTTTTCACAGGCTTCCGAGATTTTATCCCAGGCCTTCAAAATTTCAGCCTTGTCTTTGGATAGAATCAAATTGCCCATACTGGATTCTAATTTCTCCAAGTATACTTCAATCACATCACCGACTTTAACTTTCAAAGAGCCATCGAAATTTTGGAACTCTTTAATCGAGACAAGGCCTTCTTGTTTGTAGCCAATGTCTACCATGATGTAATCGCCGGAAATTTTCACCACATTACCATTGAAAACTTCGCCCTCGGCGTAGTTTTTGGTTGTGTTGGACTCAAGGAGCTTGCCGAACTCCGTCTTTTCGACTGTTTCAATGTCTTCACCGAAGACGACATCGAACCCTTGCATCCATTTTTGTTTAACGACCTGTTGCTGAACCATGTGAACCTCTAAATTGAGTGCTGTGCCACTCGTGACATTTTTCCCCCGCAAAGCAGAGGCATTACTACCCTCCAAAGAAGGGTGGGTAATTTTTGGAACTGCAAAATTTATGATATTCGATTGGGTGAGTCAACCAAAATATAAGACCTAGGTGCACCTCTTAAAAACTACTTAACTAATGGTAATTAAATGGCTTTTCTGGCGTTTAATAATTTCCGTAATCGGATACCGCGTTCATACAGATTGAGCAACCTGTCCTGAGTCCCCATTTCGTTCCAAATTGGGATAAAAACTCTTGAATCGAGGGCCAGATTCTCGCGATAATCCATCAGATTATCGCAAATTTTAAAGGCATTAGACCACATTTCGCGAACATCGTGTTTCTTGTACAACTCACCTATCCAGGGTTGCTTTTGCTTTAGCTCAATATAAGACGACATTCGGGGAGCAATAATGGGAACTTTGGCCTTCAGGGCCAGCAAGGAAAAATCTTCAATCACTTCGTCAGAAAGCGTCCACCATAAATGAATTAAGGAAAAGGGCGGATACAATCCGTCAAACTCACAAATTTCTATCGCAAAGCTCTTGGCCCACGGCCGAGAAAAAGTATGCAGATGTTCAACGAAATAACTCTTGGTCAAATTTCGATCAACGAAGACTTTTAACCGCAGAGGTTTTTGCATTTTCTCCTGCAAAACGGCGATGGCGGCAAACATGGTCTGCGGCCCATCCATATTGCGCAATAATGGGGCAATATAGCTTCCGATAACAATTTCCCCTGATAAACTAACCTGCTCAGTCCCATCCCGCATGGTGGAATTTTCATCTGTGGGCGACGGCCACAACACCAGCCCTTTACGAGGATGAAGTTTCATCTCCGTCCAAATATTTTCGAGCAGCTCCGGATTGTGCACAACAAAGCGATCAATGCGGGCGACAAAAGGCCTAAGCCAAAGTTTGCGGTGTGATTTAACAATCTCATGATTAAGCGAGATAACAAATGGGACCTCAGGAGAACTGCGCAGGGCAAACCCCACCAGCATCAGATCTTCCAGAGAATAGGCATGCACCAGTTGAATATTATACTGCTTGATAATCTTCCGAAGCCAGAAAAAATCAGCAATCCGTCCGGTCCAGGAGGTGTGTAAAGAATGCCGTGGATAGATTTTGATCGCGTCCAACTCTCGCGTGCCTAAGGCCTGATCAAGTGGCGATTTGCGATCCAGGTAGAGAACAGGCACGACGCCAGTTTTTTTTTGCCATTGAATGGAACGTAAAGATTCACGTTCAATCGTCCCCCATCGGTGTCCGCGCAAGAGATGCAGAACACGGACGCCAGGGGAGGTTGAATTATTTTGGTTGACTTCAGCGGTCATATTGAACAATTTCACCTTCGGCTGAACCAAGTTTTATTTTTGTTTTGAACTTTAGCAGAATACGATTCTCATCTGCAGAAAACCAAATCTCCATATCGTCTTTTTTAGTGTCATCGACGCCGGGAATATTATTCGTCACACGCATCATAACCGCACTGTATGTTTTGCCCATAACATTAACTTTGTCAGAACCTATAACATCGATTTTTGAAATATATAATTTCCCGCGATTAATAACAGGGAACTCATAATGCAATCCTTTTTCTGCAGGAAGACCGCGCATAAAGTATAGGGCGGAAAAACTATCTTGGAAATATTTTGGCAGATCACCTTGCTTTTCCGCCTTACTAATTTCGCCTTTCTTCTCCTTCTTATACCAATGATATGTTTTGAGTTTCTCGTGATCAAACAGCTGGAGATCGTCAATATTTTTCCCTGATTCACGCTGAGCAAGAAAATATTTTACAGGTAGAAAATTCGCTTTCGCCACAAAGCTCTCAATCACATCATCTAACTTATAAAGCATCTCATAATAGGTTGCCGATTTGAGTTCTCCGCGAAAATGATGGGTGTCGACATTGCCGATCCGCATATCCGGCATGGTTCGTAAAGTGATGTGCCCAACTGTAATGCCCAAGTATTTAATTTTAATCACCTGGATCTCTGTGGATGAAAAGTCTTTGCGAAACTTTGACCAAAAAGTCGCTGACTGCCGATCAAGTCCGTCAAATTGGCCACCGGAACCTGCGGCCTCGACGACTTCAGGGACAGGCGTCGAGGCGGGCACGGGAGTTGGCTGGGGTGTGGGTGCCTTAGACGGGGACTTGGGCGGCCATTTTCCGGTCTTGACAGTCGCAGGCACGCTTGTCGGCTGCGCTTTTGGCTCCTCTTTGCCAGGAGTCGTCGGATATGCCAATCCATCTTTATTTTCAGCAATGATGCCTGGCTGCTCAACCACGAACTTTTCTGCGATTGGAGCAGGTCTGAATTTTTTGAACTCCTCGTTATCGATATTAAAATTTTTCGCCAAATCTGCCAACTCTGCGTCGCTGAGTGGCTTAGTCTTTTGGGCAGAACAGGAAATTCCTGTCCACAAAAGAAATAAGATTAAACATATTTGAGACATATCGTTCCCCTAACAAAATGACAGGATCATTTCTTTGATTTTTTCTTCCTGATCATAAAATTTTATTTCAATACCCAGATAGTAAATTGGCAGATCGTTAACTAAATGACGAATTTTCACAATATCTTTTTCGGTTACCACCACAATGGCATTTTCATCACTTGCCTTAGTTAAAACTTTATTAATTTCTTCCGCGGTATAAAAATGGTGATCCGGATAGGAACCCACACCGACCAAATTCATTTCATGGTTTTGCAAAGTCTTAAAAAAAGATTCTGGAGAAGCCACCCCGGCCATGGCGAACACCCGGAGTCCGGGAAAAGATGAAATCGGAAAGGCCAGCTCGCCTCGCGAGTTGTACAGCCCGGTGGACTGGTAGCCGATCAGACCTATCGGAACAGTTGGCGAAATATATTTTTTTATCATTACCTGAAGCGCTTCAATTTTAGCGCCTGGTACCAAATCAGAACGATTAATAATGATGATATCGGCATCTCGCAACGCGGTTGGGCCTTCTCGCAAATATCCAAGCGGCGCGACCTGATAAGAGCTCAATGGCAAAGTGGCATCAAATAAAACAATATTCAGATCTCGTGCAAGCTTTAGATGCTGATGTCCATCATCCAGCAAAACGATATCAGGTTTTTCAGTGGGGAAATAATCAATTAAATTCTGTGACCTATTTTTACCGATCACGATGCTGGCACGTTTTAAATTCATGGCAAAGAGCAAAGCTTCATCGCCAAATTCCTGTGGGTTGAATCCCAGGCGACGTCCGGAGTGTAAAATACCCTGATGTCCTTCCAGCCGTCCTTTATATCCACGCATAAGAATCATAACTTTCTTTTGCTTGGACTCTAAAAACTTTCCCAGCCACAAAGTAAAAGGGGTCTTCCCTGAGCCACCGAAGGACAGGTTCCCAACGGAAATAATGGGAACTTTAAACTGAAACCTCTCAAATGTTCCATAATTATAAGCCGCCCTTCTGAGGCGATAAACGCTTTCCCAGATAATGGCCAAAGGTTGCAAAAAAATACGTAAGATCTTTTTCAGCACTTTCATTGTGAACTTTTGCCCTCATTTAAGATCTGCGCCATGGAAACTGCCGTCAGGCCTTCATCATCGGGCATGCCCCGTCCCAGCTCCCCCAACTTTTCCCGGACTTGCAGAAAAGCGGCAGAATTCTCGCTCCAATTTTGGATAATTTTCCTTACATTAAAAGAGTGTACTTGATCTTGCACCAGTTCAGGGAAAATTTGTTCTCTGGCCACAAGATTTGCCAGCCCAATTGGCCCACTATACTGGATAAAGTTTTCAAAAATAAATTGGTTAAAAAGGGACCCACGATAAAAAATGATGGTGGGTGTTTCAAAAATGGCAGTCAACAGAGTGACCGTGCCACTCGTGGCAAATGCCAAATCGGTGTCGAGCAATGCCCGGGGAAGATCTGCTTCCTCGATAACACTATCTATCTGTGACAAATAAGGCTGGAATAATTCCAAGGAAAGATTTTGCGACCGTGATAATGAAATTCTTAGCTGATAATCGCGCCTTAGATTTTTTATACATTCCACGTAAAACGGAAGATGATAACGAATTTCCGAAGCACGACTGCCTGGCAATATGAGCAAATTGATAGGTTCGCGCAGATCTTTTTTGCGCCTTTGCTCAAATTGCTCTTTATGCTGCCTGAGAAACGCACCATGCCTGCGCATGAGGGGATGGGGCACACCCACAATATTTTTCACGCCACGCTGCTGAAACCACCCTTCTTCAAAAGGCAAGATGCTAAAGAGGGTATGAACCGACTCGGCGATGATTTGCGCACGATTTGCGCGCCATGCCCAGGCCTGAGGGGCCACGAAGTACAGGACTTGAACCCCTATTCTCTTTAATGCTTTTGCCAATCGTAAATTGAAATCCTGAAAATCGACTAAGATGGCGAAAGAAGTTTTACGCTTACGGCACTCGGAAAGAAATAATTTATTTGCTTTGATATAAAATGGAATTTTCCCTACAACTTCTGAAAAACCCATGGAGGAAAAATCATTGAGATGAAAAAGAAGTTCAACTCCTTGAGACCGCATCCAGTCTCCGCCAACTCCCCAAAAGGAAAAATCAGGGCAGAGTTTCTTTAAATCCCCGAAAAAACTCTGTACATGCTCCTCTCCCGATTTCTCACCTGCAATAATTAAACAATTATTCATAATTTCGCGAGCGAAACAACTTGACCGGTCTCGACGGCCTTCAACACCTGGTCAACGAGATACACGGCCCTGGCACCATCTACGGCAGAGACGGTGGGCGGTGTATGCCCCAAGATGGCCTGATAAAATGAACGATGCTCTTCTAAAAGATGGTCTCGTTTTTGGTAGTCAAGTACATCCGAAACACTATGAGATGCTCCAAAAAACTTTAAGCGACAATTGTGCATATCAACTTGCAAATGACCGTGGGGGCCTTGAATGTCAAATTTCCGCACCTCCTCGACGTGATTTCGTCCGGCAGTCAAAAAGCACTTTTTACCGCTCGCAAAGGTTACGGTACTGGACACAAAATCATAGCTCTTTGTTCGAATTTTATAACCAATGGCTTCGACAGTGACAGGCCATTCATCAAAGAGGTATAGCAGTAAATCAAGATCGTGAATCATGAGATCGCGAACCACATCGACATCCGTGGCCCGACCTTTAAATGGAGCTGCCCGATCAATTCTCACCCAGGCAGGTCCGCGCAATGCCTGACTATACGGGCCTTTTTTTATTTGCTCCCAAACCAAATGAAATCTCTCGCTATGTCCAACATGAAAAACCACTCCCTTCTGCTGGGCCAGCTTAGTAAGCTCTTGTGCCTCCTCATAAGTCGTCGTCATGGGCTTTTCACAAAAAACATGCTTACCCTTTTGCAGCACTTCCTTGGCCACGGGATAATGATACGATGTGGGAGTGACAATGATGCACGCATCAACTTCATCAATGATGTCCTTCACTTCGGCCACTATTTTAATTCTTGGAAATTGCACCTTCAGGCGGTCACGCATTTCGGCACTTACCTCCACAATGGCAACCAATTCAGAAGGAGCATCCGCAGTTGAGCATTTCTGCACTTTTTCAACATGCCACTTTCCCAAAAAACCGTAGCCAATAACCGCAACTCTGACTCGCTCCATGTCCTAGTACTCCTAGATAAAAAATGGGGCAATCCCCACTTCGCTCTCGCGAATGGCCCGTGCCATCTCCTGCACGATTTCATTGTCCTTGTATTCACGCATATGCTCTTCCTGATTCACAAAGGCCCTCGGGGCATAGGCGGAGGATTCCATGAGACGGAAAAAATCCACGACTTCGGCAATCACCGGCTTACTCACACCTGTTCGTCTCAACCCGATGATATTGATACCTTTCAATCTGACACGATTACCATAAGCTGTGCAGAAAGGAGGAATATCTCTGTCGATCGCCGTAGCACCACCGATATAGGCACCTCGACCAAGAGTAATAAATTGTCCAATATTTGTTCCACCGCCAATAATCACTCGATCGCCCATTTTCACATGCCCGGCCAGATTCACTGAGTTAACAATGGTGCAGTTATTTCCGACCACGGCATCATGGGCGATATGGACCTTGGCCATAAGCAGGCAGTTCGAACCTAGTGTGGTAATTCTATTTTCTTTCGTTGTTCCACGGTGAATAGAAACATATTCACGAAATGTATTATTGTCTCCGATAAGAACGCGTGTATCCTCGCCTTTATATGAGTTATCCTGCGGAGGCTCACCAATCGAGCAAAACTGGTATACCGTATTGCTCTTGCCTAATTCGGTATTACCTCGAAGAACAGCGTGGGAATAAATTTTTGTCCCATCACCGATTTTTATCTTCCCATCTAAAATCGAATACGGGCCAATTTCAACATTGTTACCTAAAATGACCTCACTAGAAACAATGGCCGTCGCATGCACTTTTACATTTTGACTCATAAAACACCTCTATTTTAAAACTTCACCGAAGCCAGGACACTGGCTTCGGACATTAAATCACCATTATGAAAGACCTGGCAGTCACAGCCCATAATTTGACCTCGATAGCGATTACAGGTCGCCTTGATGGTTAAATCCATATTGGGCAGAATCGGGCGACGAAACTTGGCGTTAGAGACTGAAGCCAAGGCCATCTCGCTGTGGGTAGGGCCGAAGGGATCGGCATGATTGAGCACGATCACAAAGCTAGAAGCTTGGGCCATCATCTCTACCTGAACAACTCCGGGGAAGATGGGATGTCCCGGAAAGTGTCCTTTAAAAATTTCTAAATCAGGTCTGGTAAAATATTTTGCCGTTATAACAGTCCCCAGCGTGTCTCGGTTGTCAGCCAACACTCCCTGTCCCCACTTCCATTTATCATTAACAATTGATTCGACGCTATCGACAAAAAGAAACGGGTCACGATGGGGTAAAAAGGCCATCACCTGTTTTAGATCAAAAAGCATACGATTAATCCTTTTCTTCTCGTTTAATCAAACTGCGTATTTTGGCTTCAGAACGCAACCATTCTTTAACCGGCCTTGCAGGATGACCAGCGATGATCGAGCCATCAGGCCAGTTACACGTCACGCCCGCGAGACCGCCTACCTGGCATTGTTTTCCAATTTTAAGGTCCGGTCCAAAGCCGGCCCGCCCCCCAGCGACACTATAATCACCAAATTCACAACTTCCGGCAAAGCCGGTTTGCCCACAAACAACAACGCCTTTCCCCAGCTGGCAATTATGTCCAACCTGAACTTGATTATCAATGATCGCCCCAGAATGAATCATGGTATCACCGAAGGTTCCACGATCAATCGTCGTACATGCCCCAATTTCAATATTATTTTCAATAATGACACTGCCCAGATGCCATATCTTATGGTGAATTCCCTGATGAAAGTAATAACCAAAGCCATCGGCCCCAATCACACTACTCGCATGAATCCTGCACCCCTGACCTATTTTAACAAAACGGTAAATAACCACGTTGGGAAAAAGGATAGTTCCATCCCCAATTTCAGAATGGGATAAAATAGTCACGCCGGGGAAAAGCTGCACATCCTTTCCAATCTTGACATGACTCCCTAAAAAAACACCCTGAGCAATCCAGGCCGATGGATGGACTTCTGCGGTACCCATTTGCCGGCCATCGACCATGTCATTGCAATCAGAGTTGAGCCGATCAAAAAATAACTTAGAAATCCTGGCCATTGCGAGCTGGGCGTTGTCAATCACACACAAGCAACATTTTTTTTCGCTTAAGATATTCAGCGGCAAGGCCATCTGAGCATCGGCCCGTAGGTCCTTGTTGACGATTATGGCACAATCGACCGGCATCCCTTGAGCGGCTATCATCTCGATAAAAAGTTTTAAAAACTTTTTATCTTTCACAAAAATTAATGATTGCGGTGTGAGCTTTTTTACCGTTGCAATCGTAGCAAAGCTACCTTGCCAATTATCGGGTGACAGCAAGGTTAAAGAAGGTTCGAGATTTTTGAGTTCACCAAAACTGATTTTCATACTCTAAATCAGAAGCCTATAAAAAGTGCAGGGCCCAAAGGCCCTTCACTCGCGGAAATGTCGAAATCATTACTTGGGATTGCGTTTATTATATTCGGCAATCACTGCATCTGTTAGGTCCTTTTCATTTTTAGCGTAAACCACCGGAGCGGTAGAGGCTTCAAATGTCACATCCACACTTTCTTTCTTCGAAATATCGGTGATCACGTCACGCAATTTTTCCAAGATAGGACGTTTTAAGGTTTGCTCCATCTGCTGAATTTCTTTTTGGAAACCCATAGTTTTTTGTTGCAAGGCCATAATTTTTTCTTGAATTTCTTTTTCCTTATCAACACGGGCCTTATCATTCATGACCAATTGCTGTTTTTGATAATCTTCCTGCAACTTGCGAATGGCATCCTCTTCCTTTTTAATAACTTCCTGTTTCCCGTCAAAATTCTTCTTTAATTTTTCGCGGACATCTTGGCCTTGCTTCACAGTGATCAGAACTTTTTGAATATCAACTTTGCCAACAGAAACTTCAGCCAAAGCTGTCTGAAAACCAGTCACGCAAAGTAACAACACCAACAATTTTACGATTCTTGTCATTTTAAATCTCCTATTGTGCAAATCAGAATAATTGTCCTATATCAAAATGGAATTGGCTACCAGCATCGTTAGGTCCGGGATTCAGAGGATAGCCGAATTCAAATCGCAAGACTCCGATGGGGGAAAACCAGCGGAGACCAAATCCATAATCCATGTATGCCTTAAATTGATCAAAGTTATTTGCATCACCTGCGTCAAAAAAGACAACCCATTTGAGTCCGGCTTCACGGGCAAGCGGGTGTTCGAATTCTAGCTGGCTATAGGCGGTGAAAAGTCCGCCCTCGTTAAATGGGCGACCATATCCATTAACCAAAATATTTCGTTTTGGGCCGATTGCCTCGTAATTGTATCCTCTTAGATTGCGCGCACCACCCAAAGTAAATTTCTCGGCACGAGGAACGGGGCGACCTCCGACCAGCTCTAACTTAGAGGTAAACAGACGCGAACGAAAAACTAAGTCACCCCAAATTTTATTAAAATATCGACCATCACCCTCTGATTTATACCATCTCTTATCACCGCCCACTCCCGCGTATTCAGCGGCAAGGCTCACGTAGTAACCGGAGGACGGCTCAAAGGCATTGTCACGTTTGTCTTGCACTATTGAGGTGCGCACCACGGATGCGATACCGTTTTCCACGGCTTCATTAACAGTCGGATCATTGACGGCGCGAATTTGAGTATCCTCGATTCTGTAGGTCACATAGATTCTGGTGTACTCGGCAATGGGGTGCCCGACGCGCAAATCTAAGCCATTTCGCTTGTAACTGAAAGAACTGGAGGCTTCGTTATTTTGGGAATAGACGTCAAAACCAGCGGTCCACTTGGTGTCGAAGAGGTAGGGCTCGGTAAAACCCACATTATAAGTTTTGTTGGTTGATGAGAGGGACAAACCAAAGGACAAATTCTGGCCGTAGCCCATAAAGTTATTCTGCGCAATGGATGCCTGCATAAAGGCGCCAGTGGCCGTCGAATAACCTGCTCCCACAGAAATTTGCCCCGTATTGCGTTCCTTCACATTGATCTCGACATCGAGGACGTCATCCTTATCCTTGCGCGGGACGGTGTTGAAAACCACACTTCCCTGCTCAAAAAATCCCAGGCGATTAACATTCTCACGACTTTTGCGCAGATCCGTACCGGAGAAGCGGGTGCCTTCACGAATTTTCAATTCACGCCGGACCACTTTATCGCGAGTTTTAGTATTTCCTTTGACGATAATTTTTCCAAAATAAGCCATTTTGCCTTTCTCGAAAGAATACTCAATATCAACCTTGTTTGCTCCGGGAACGACATGCAAGGTACGCAATACGTTGGCAAAGGCATAACCTTGATCTTGATAAAGTTCCGTTAAGGTTTGAATATCTTCACGCAAAGTTTCTTCAGAATAAATTTCAGTGGTGCGTAGCTTTAGCTTTTCCATGATTTCACTTTCAGGAAAGAGCAGCTCTCCCTGAAAAGTAATGTCATTAACAGAAAATTTAGGCCCTTCATTGACCTTCATGGTGATAAAGACCCACTTCTTGTCTTCTGAAACAGTCACTTCCGGGGTGCCGACGTTGACCTGCAAGTGCCCCTTGGTCTTATAAAAATATTTAATTCGCTCAACGTCTGTTTGAAAGTTAAATTCCTTAAAGTTGCCGGAGCCGGACATGAAAGAAAAAAGAGATTCTTCGCGCGTCTCCATAATGTCTTTCAAAACCGCATCAGAAAAAACCTTGTTGCCCAGAAAGATGATATTTTTAACCCGCACCTTATCAAATTCTTTTATTTCATAAGTGACTTCGACAGTTTCTTCCTTGCTGGCCTTGACACGATAATCGGCATAAGCCAAATAAAAGCCTTTCTCCTCATAATGCTTCTGTAACGCCTCCGCGTCCTGCTTAAGGGAGTTGATATCTAGAATCGAAAAATCTTTAGTTTTAATGTGGGTTTTCAAGTCATCCGTATCAATTTCACTGTTCCCCTCAAAAATGATCTTGGAAATAATAGGACGCTCTTTGACAATAAAAATCAGGCTGCCGTTAGGCCCCTCTTCCGCCGTGACAGTCTCAAAGTACTTAAGGGAGTAGATTTTTTCTATATCACGTCTGAGCAGGTGGGTATCCAGCTCCATGCCTGGGCGAATCCCAATTTTTTCGAGAATGGCTTCCTTTTCAACTTTCTTTTGTCCTTGAATTTCGATGGACTTCACGCGAAACAGTTTTTTCTTAGGTCCAAGCAAAACATTCGCTTCCACTTTTTGGTAAATGGCGACGCATAGGAATAAAGATAATATCGTGTGGAAGATGAAAAATTGTTTCATTCTTTTTTTATGCGTCAAATTCAGAATTAATAACAAAATACCCGTCAAAAAGTATCAATAAAAACTTATTATTACAAACAGTTATTTTACTTTTCAAGCGGTCAGAACCCGATTCTCACCCACGTGTGAATAGATGGCCGTCTTTCATCCACAAATTCTGCTCAAAATGGGAAGCCACTTTGGCATCATGGGTGACAACAATCAAGGTGGCGCCATACTGAGTCGCCAAGGTTTTTAAAAGCAAAGTCACCTTTTCTGAATTGATGCTATCGAGATTTCCCGTAGGCTCGTCACAAAGGAGAAGCTTCGGCCGCAAAGATAATGCACGAATTAAATTAATTCTTTGCTGCTCTCCGCCTGACAGTTGATAGGGCATTTTCTCCAGGCAATGCTGAACTTCAAGGTATTCCGCTAACTTAAGTACCGATTGTTCAACATCAGGGGTCAAAACATTCCCGATAAGAGCAGGAAGCAGAATATTACTGCGACAATTCATCGAAGGAAGCAAGAAATGGAATTGAAAAACAAATCCAATAAAGAGATTGCGATAGACGGCCAGCTCTTGATTGGAAAAATCTGCCAAATCTTTTCCGTCAGCGCAAATGCTCCCGGAGGAAGGGCGATCCAATCCTCCCAAAAGGTAGAGCAAAGTTGATTTTCCAGAACCACTGGCACCTTGAATGGCATACTGAGTACCGGCCATAAAATCAAAATTAACGCCCGCAAGGGCCTTTGTTGTGGCATACACTTTGGTCAAATTTTTTACTGTAACTAAGGCTCGTTCCACTTAACTAAACTCCATTCGAAGGCCGGAAATTATCGGCCGATTCATAAAACGTCTCAAGCCAAAGAGGGCCAAGACAATAATTTGGGCCAAGGCCGGGGCAAAGACAAGAAGATATTCAAACAGTCCTAATTTAATATCTAATCGCCCCAAGTGATAAATTTCCCCAGGCACCTTGAGAAGATCAAGATTATGCAGAAGAAGATTAAAGATTTGAACAAAGAGCAGAGAAACTAAACAAGACAGAAACCACAGGGTTACGAGAAAGCAAGGCCATAAAATAAATAACTGCTTGTCTGAAAGGCCCATGGCGCGAAAAAGAAAAATTTCCTGGGCCTTTTTTTCATGGATATACACGATAAATCCAAACACATTAAAAAGAGAGACGAGCACAATGACCTGAAGCACTAAGGCCAACACTGTCTTTTCGATTTTGACGGCCTCCAGAAGTACGCCAAAATCACTCCAGAACGGCCTCACCTGGTAATGCTTCGGTAACTTTTGCTTTAACTGCTCGATATAGCGACTGACCTCAGCTTGCTTTCCTTCCGGCAAAGTCACGAAAATATAATTGCCCAAACTTTCATCTGAGGCCCAGGCATTTCCAATAATTGTTCTAAGATCATCGAGATTAAGATAGGCAACACGAGAATCGAATTCAAAAAGTCCATGATCGAGCAGCTGATGCACGCTAAAGGCATTTAAAGTCGGAAGCATCTTGCTGCCCTCTTGTCCCTGAGGAAGGGCCAAAACGACTTCATCTCCAAGACCTACTCCCAGATACTGTGCTAACTCTTTTCCCAGGGCGATCTGCCCGATGCGGAGTTCAATTTTGATCCCCATGGCATTGCTGTACTCTTCAGGCACCACACTCCGAAGTAAAATACCTCGTGAATTTTGTTCCCTGATGAGAAAAGCTTCTGTTTGGTACACTGTCGTGCGACGAACGTCCGGAATCATCGCAGAGATAGGTTCAAAATCTTTCTCAATTTCCAATGAACTCAACTGCCCATGACGTGAAATTATTTGAATATCACCGGACACAGATCGCAATTTTTGCCTCATTTCGCGATCAAAACCATCCATAATTCCCAATGCACAAAGAATAACGGCCATCGAAAATGCTAAGCCAATTCCAACACCAATTAAAAATTTACGAGTCGCTCGATCGATTAATAATATTTTAAGTATGGGAAGATAGAGTCGCAAGATCATGCCGGGGAACCTTGGGACTTCTGCTCGACCATCCAACGCAGGTAGGCATCAATAAAGCTATCGATGTTGCCATCTAAAACATCCTCTGCCGTAAATACCTCATGTCCATTACGATGATCTTTCACTAGCTTGTAAGGATGCAGCACATAGGAGCGAATCTGAGCGCCCCAACCAATTTCTTCCTTCTCAGCTTCAATGGCGTCACTCTTGGCACGCCGCTTGGCCAATTCCAATTCATAAAGTCTGGAACGTAAGATCTTGAGCGCCAAGGCCTTATTCTTAAGTTGGCTACGCTCTTTTTGGCAGACAACAACAAGCCCCGTGGGAAGGTGAGTAAATCGCACCGCCGAATCGGTCGTGTTCACACCCTGACCACCAGCACCACCTGAGCGGAAGACATCAATCCTGAGATCCTTATCAGCTATGACGATTTCAATATTGTCCTCAATTTCAGGCGTGACCCAAATCGAGGCGAAGGAGGTGTGCCTGCGAGCGTTGGAATCAAAGGGTGAAATGCGCACCAGACGGTGGACTCCGGATTCTGATTTCAAAAGCCCATAGGCAAAGGGGCCCTCAACCATAAATGAAACAGATTTGATGCCGGCAGTCTCTCCCTCTTGAGTATCAATCAACGAAAGCTTGAATCTTTTCGCTTCCGCCCACTTGATGATCATGCGATAGAGCATCGCTGCCCAGTCACACGACTCTGTTCCACCGGCCCCGGCGTTGATGCTGACGATGGCATTTAAAGCGTCGTTTTCATCTGAGAGAAGAACTTTTTGCTCCATTTCTTTAAAGTGCTTGATAAATTTGTCATACACCGTCAAAGCTTCTGTGCCTGAAGCGACATCTCCTTCTTGGGTGAAAAACTCATGTAATATAAAAAATTCATCCCGAAGCTGCTCCAGGGCGAGATAACTCGAGGTGATATCCTTTATCAGTGATTTTTCCTGCTGAACTTTAGCCGCATTGGCGGAGTCATTCCAAAAACCGTCCATCGATTCGAGGTGAGCAATTTCTTCTAACCTTGCAAGTTTCGCATCAATTTCAAAGAGACCTCCGAAGCATGGATAACTTCTCTTCGTGGGACTTTAGAACAATTTTTTTCTCATCCAGTTTTATTTGTAAAGTTTCGTCTACCATGATCGCGGCCTTCCTATGGATAAATCATTCCCATCGTTTGATCTTCGAGCCGTTGCATAAGCTTCTCCTCGACTCGAGAGATCTCATGGTCAAATCCCAAAAGATGCAATAGGCCATGAGTATAGAGATGTAAAATTTCCTGTTCAAGGGAAATATCAAAGTGCTTGGCCTGTTTTTTGGCCACCGGAACGCAAATATAAATATCTCCCAGGGCCAAGATAGAAGGCAGAGGATGCTCATGATGCCCGCGTCGAAGACTATCAAAAAGGGGAAATGACAGCACATCAGTGGTCTTGTGGATTTTCCGATATTGAGTATTTAAGGCGATAATGCGCTGCGCTCCACACAAAACTACGTTCCAGGTAATAAATTGAACGCCTTTTAAATCTAAGCGCCGGTTTGGTTGAAACAAAATCTTTAAAAAAGCTCTGTGCGCTTGCTCGAAGGCGCGCTCTCGAAAACCTTCTGGTCTCAATGTTTTTAGCGTACAGTGATAGTGAATTTTAATTTTTATAATCAAACCTTCATCTGATGACAGGGCATAGTACACTGAAACGGAACAAAGAATCTATGAATAAACTGACTGAGGCCTTTCTCACCATTCGAAAGCTGCGAGATCCGGTCACCGGATGTCCCTGGGATTTGGAGCAGACTCATCAAAGCCTGGCAAAATATTTAGTTGAGGAGTGCTATGAATTTTTGGCGGCGCTGGCAAGCTCCGATGACTTGGCCATGTCCCAGGAGCTGGGAGATATTTTGTTGCAAATTTATCTCCATAGCATCTTGGCCGAAGAGCGTGGCGCTTTTTCCATTGAGAACGTGGCCCAACAGCTACAGGAGAAGATCATCCGTCGTCACCCTCACGTTTTTGGAAATGTGAAAGTTGAAAATGCAAACGACGTGGAAACCAATTGGCAACAAATCAAAGCACAGGAAAAAAATAATCCGCAAAATTCTTCCGCTTTTCCCGATGACCTTTTAAAATTACCTGGCTTGCTGGCGGCCTTAAAAATTGGCAAAATTTCTGAGAAAATCAATTTTGACTGGGAAAATTCCTCTCAGGTTGCAGAAAAGGTGGAAGAAGAATGGAAGGAGTTACAGGTAGAATTACAGGCCCAACATAAAGAAAAGTCGGAGGAGGAATTAGGGGACTTTCTCTTTACGGTGGTGCAGCTAGCGCGCCATCTCGAGATTGACCCGGAGTTGGCACTTATCAAGGCGAATGCCAAATTTATCAAACGCTTTCACAGAGTTGAGCAATACCTTGAGCGAGAGCAAAAAGATATTCATAGGCTTTCCACGAAGGAACTCGATCAGTACTGGAACCGCGCAAAAGGTGAGACAAAAAAATGTTAAGACTTAAACCAGAATACATCAAACTTACCGCGGACAAGCGCATTCACGGATGCATCATACCGGTGATCGGTCTCACGGGAGGCATCGCCTCCGGCAAATCAACGGCAAGTCGATATTTGGAAGAAATGGGCTGCTCCGTTATCTGCGCCGATAAGTTAGTTAAAGAGATCTATCGCGAAGAGGCAACCATCTTGCAGATTGCAGATTTGGCACCGACGGTTATTGCAGATGGAAAAATCGACTTCGTACGCTTACGCGCCCTGGTCTTTCAAAATCCTCCCATTAAGCAAAAAGTGGAGGCCATCATTTATGCCAAGCTCCCCCAATATTTTCAAGCCAAGGTCCGTACTTTGCCAGAAACATTTGTCGTCTATGATGTCCCTCTCTTATTCGAAAAAAACCTTGCGCAACTCTGTGATTTAACCGTTTGTGCTTACTGTTCACCACAGACGCAAAAAGAGCGCCTTATCAAACGCGATTCCATAAGCGCCGAATTAGCGGATAAGATGATACAGGCCCAAATGTCACTTGATCTGAAAAAAGATATGGCCGATTTTGTGATCATGACTGTTTCAAGCCATGCGGAGCTAAAGAACCAACTGCGCGCGTTCCTAGATAAAATTACGATTCTTGAATAGCTTCTAGGACTTCCGGAGCGGAATCGTTTTGTGTCGATGCTTCTTCCAATTTTTCCACAATGAGTTTTTGCATCTGCTCACCGACTTTTTCCGCATCCCTGAAAGATTTCACAATCTGTTTCAAAGTTTCAATCAGACTATTTTCATTTCCTTCTATATTGGCAACCATCTTCGATATTTCATAGTCACCAGGAATGGCTTCGGATCGGTCAGGCATTTTAGGCAAAGTTCCCAGCTCCCGCATGGACTCGTCAAAGGTCATCTCGAGCTTCGCAAGCCCCACCTCCAGATGGGTGAAGTAAGCGCCAAATTCGCCAAAACTCGAATCGATACTTTTCACTAGCTTTTTTAACTGTGAGAACTCTTCCTCAAGAGCGCGATCATTGTCCTGGGTCTTGGTCTTGAGCAAACAATGATCAAGGGCCTGAATGATGTCAGATTTATTGGTATCGACATTCTTTTTCGCCTTTTTCACTTGATCCTTAAGAGGTCCAAGGGCCTTCAAAGAAGTGACATTATGCTCAAGTCCGTTTTTATATTTATCCAAAGCGGTTGTCGCAATTTTGCAGTCACCGGCCAAGATCTTGAGGTTGCTCAACAACCAGTGCGTTTGCTTTTCTAACTCGGCACGTGAGATCGCCAGATTGATAAAATTCTTCTTGGCATCCTTAAAACTCGCGATCGCCCCTTTCTGAATATTCACACTTTGAGCGACGGCCTTCGAAATATCGGTTTTGACCTTCATTTGATCGCATATCTCATTTTCCAGTTTTTCTATCTCACTTAAGAGTCCATTCCGCTGGTCGGTGATATAGTTCCCGATAGTTTGGAATTTTTCGTAGATGCCTGCGATTCCGCTTACTTCAAAATCATTGGCGAGCGCCTGCATTGCGGAAGGGTTATCAGAGGAATGAAGCAAAAAATCCAGCATTTTATTTATAGGAACAGTCAAACTTGCCAGTTGCAAATTGAGCGTCTCCTCCATTGCCTTCATGGGATATAAAAACACCATGACCTTACGTTGCCCGGAATACTCAATTGGGGTGACATACATTTCATATGTGCAAGCTTCCTCTATGTCTTTGGGGCGTACCTTGATCTGATAAATACCCGGTACATTGTTGGACAGGGCCGTTTTAATGGGGTCTTCATGGCCTAAATTTGTGTACTGGAGGAGGAAGTCCCAGCTTAGAGTATTTTCAAAATCCTTTTGTCCAACTAGATTCCATTGCTCAAAGAAAATATGATTGGCCCAGACGACGCGAAGATTAGTGTCAAACAACAAGGAGGCAAAGGGCAGACCATCCTGCACCAGCGCTCCAAAGGCGAGTCGTCGCTGGGTATAGTCTCTGAGTTTCAAAAAGGCCTGGCCAAACTTCTGGGAAAAACCGGAGATATCGGTGTTTTCGAAAACTTCCTGTGAAAGAATTCCGCGCTTAATCATCTCCAAGGTCATTTGCTCTTGCTGTACCTGCTGTCTTCTCTGGGTAAAACGAAAAATAATGGCACCCGCGACCAGAGCGATCAGCAAGAAAAAGGTAAGTATACCGAGCGCTTCGAGCGCATGCCGGTTTAAATTATTCAGCCCTTGTTTTTTTTCTGTGGCTGCGGCGATATTCTCTTTGGCCCAAACTTCTACCTGGGAATCGAACTTATCCAAGGATATTTTGAGATTTTCTGTGTTTTTATGCAAAGTCGAAAGCTCTTCCAAGTCGGGATTCATCTGATTAAGAAGGGTCTCAACTAATTTTTTATCAGCCCCAGAAAGAATGGAACCATTCACAATCTCCCTGGCACGATTGAAATCAGACTCTAACGAAGTGACAAAGGCCTCAAGCCGGCCAGTCGTAGTGAGGGCGTTGGCCCGTTCCAGAAACTGCTGGGCCCGTTGTCCTGATCTCTCCGAAATCGCAATCAAGGTCGGCCAGCGCTTTGATCGCGAGAGACTTTCTAAGGAAGCCAGTTTCTCTATCAAAATATTTAAAGGGCCCTGTACCTGGGGTCTGGACATTATTTCTGTAAAAGCTTGCTCAACCGCTTGCATCGAAGGTTCAATTGCCGAGACACTTACGACACTTGGCATTTGCAAAGCGGCCTGGTCTATCTCTTTTTTCACCCGCTCGAAATAATCATTGGACTCCCTCATATCACCGTGCAGAAATGATAACTTTGCCTTTTGGTAATATCGATTTTCCAAAACAGATGAAACGGACGGTCCGACGTTGTAAACACTGGCCAAAAATTCGGGATCAAACCCGCCTTTAAACTGCAAGTAGTATGCAGCCCATCCCGCGGCGAGCATATTGATAAGTAATACCGAAGAGTAGAAGTAAAAATTTACGCTGCTTTTTTTCATCTTTAGCCTTCCTAGCTTGATAATTGTCCTATCCACAGGAGCCACAGTAGTAAGAGACAAAAAACCACTTCCTGCGATTTTGCGGGACCTGGCTTAGCGCCTGTCCCATAGAGTTAATTATGACCGATTCTGGCACTGATGAAAAACGATTTCCTAGGATTCCCTACCTGAATATTGACTGACTACTCTTGTCCGATAAGATCATCGGCAGAATCAACAACAGGTCGAAGTTTGGATCGAAGACGAAGAACGGCCTGGGTATGTAATTGCGACACCCTAGATTCGGTCACATCCAATACCTGTCCAATTTCCTTGAGATTTAAATCTTCATAATAATAAAGCGAGAGTACAAGCTTTTGCTTATCGGGCAGAGTTTTGATTCCGTCCTTAATTTTTTCCTTGAGATCCTTATAATTAACGGCCTGGTAAGGATTGTTGTTGCGCGAACTCTCCATGAGCCCGGCCATAAGTTTCTTATCACCACGGCTAAAGCTGGCAGTATCGTCAATATTGAGAAGCGAAATGGACTTGGCCTTATTAAGGAGGTCATGAAACTCGTCTTGCGAGATATGCAGCTCATCGCACATCTCTTCATCTGTCACAGGACGACCGAACTGTGACTCGAGTTTCGCATAGGTTTTTTCAACTAGCTTTGCTTTTTCGCGGATCGAACGCGGAACCCAATCCTGGGCCCGCAATTCATCTAGAATTGCACCACGAATACGAAACTCGGCATATGTCTTGAACTTGTTATCACGGGACGGATCAAACTTCTCGATCGCATCCATCAAACCAATGACTCCGCAAGACACCAAATCATCAAGCTCGATATTTGATGGTAAGCGAGAGGCGATTTTTTGGGCTACATACTTAACCAGCGGAGCATATTCTATAATTATCTCATCTTTAACTTCCCGACTTACTGTCGAGCGATAATCTTTGAGGCCTTTTAACTTTTTTGCCAGGGATGACATCCGGTTCTCCTTAGCTTAAACGGTGTTGGACGTTATCAGCACTTCGAATTTCAGGGCGCAGTGCCGTATGTACGTCACGAGATACGTCAACCCCTTCCTCGGTTAATTTTGAAACGATACTTAAAAATTTGCGCTGGTCATTTTTTTCCTCGGAAAAAAATTGCCGGTCAAAACTTTCCGGGTCTACGCCGTAATCACGAATATGTCCGACGAACTCAAGCCGACCCGATAGAAAACGTTCCACTGTTTCACCAAGTGATTTAACAATCCTGCAATACTGAATCTCGTCCTTAATCCTGTTGAGGAGCACACAGTTGTGATCGATGCCATGAATATTCTTGAGCAATTTAATCATGGAATACGAATCTGTAATTGAAGAGATATCTGGATTAACGACGAGAAGTCGCTTGTCGGCATAAGCACAGAGGGAAAGAACCTCTCGGCCAACGCCTGCAGGACAATCAATCAGTATACAGTCGTACCGTTGTTCACACTCGACCAGCAAGTCAATGATCTTGCCTTCAACTTTTTCGTCGCTAAATACAATTTTTTCGTGTCCGTGATGCCCCGGTAGAAGATCGAAATAGGGGGTTGAGAGAACGAGAGAACTCAGATCGATCTCGCCCGTAAGATAGTCATACAGGCCGAAACTAGGCCGCAAACCCAACTTCAAAGCTGTGTTGCTAAGATTATAATCAAAGTCTATGCAAAGCGTTTTTTTCCCCGACTCACCAAGCGCTCGCGCAAGCTTTAAGGCCATGGAAGTCTTGCCGACTCCCCCTTTGCCACTGGCGATGGCGATACTTTTCGCGCGCAAGGTAGAGGATGGAATGAAGGTCGGCGTTGCAGGAGCCTTCGCCGGTCTTGAGATTTGTTTACTTTTCCCCGCTACACAAGTTCGCTGGGAATGGAGCCACTCAGAGGCATTATTAGTCGACATCCTGTCACCCGTTAACACCGAATTCGTTAATCTTGTAGCACTTCCTGTGCTTCAAATTCTAAAGATGAAATAACCCCGCTAAAATTCTTTCTGGTGTTGCGGCCTCCAAATCATCAGGAATCACATCACCCGTACTAAAAAATTTTAAAGGAATTTTATTAAAAGCATAGAGCAGGTTAAAAATTGCTCCATAGTTCAAACATAAATCAAGATGCCCAATAACAATGCCATCTATCAGCTTTTGATAACAATTCAATATTTTTCGGTTATAAACTTCTGAATGAATGGCGGATAACGAAACAAAAGTTTCAACATCTTTAAATGATCGCTTCACACCATCGACGAGTTGCTTAACCTCAAAGGACTGCCCTCCGACAACTTTAAAATCAATAAAGATATCTCGCCCCAGCTCGGAATTTTTGCGACATAAAGCCAAAATTTCACTAATCGACTTTGCAACCACCGTTTCAATGCCAAAAATTTTGCAGGCAAGATTTTGATTTTCTTGTACCGCTCCGCCTTCGATAGTCTCACCTGTATCCGTTTTGCGGACAGGGCAGTAACTCACGACAACCGAATTCTGGCTGATTGAGGCCAATTTTCTGATCAGGGTCGTTTGCCCACACGATGTTTCCGAAACAAAGATTGTTAAATGAGGCCCCGAAACATTTTCTTTTGCAAAATGTGCCGAATCCGTCTTGATCATCGTCATCATTTCCTTAAGCGCAGTCTCGAAAATTAATTCAGTGTTATCAAGCGAATTTTCCGGCAACTCATACTGTAGTTTGATCAAAAGTTTCTGGATATAGGAGCTATCAATATCCAAAGATCGCAAGGTATTTCGCAACTGATATAAACCACGGGCCTGAGATTTTTCTTTTGTCTCAAGATTTTTACTTAAATCAAAAATCTTTCTTTCTAGATCTGCAATCTTATCTAATGCTGACAAATATAACTCACGTGATTGGTTCGTGTTCTCAGCGGACTGAGGAGGTGCCTTTTGAGCTACGGGAGGTTTTGACGGAGCGGCAACTGAACGCTGAGGTGCAGGTGATCGAGATGGAGTGGAAAGTTCCTGCTCGGAAGTGGCACTTAAAAAATCATCCAAACCACGACTTGTTGCAGAGTTTGTCTCAGAAGTTTGCACGATCTGCACTTGTCTATTTAAGGCCATGTTCCCATACTCGCTGCCGGATTTCTTCGGCTGAGACTGATTGGCGGAATACTGGCCGATCATTTTTCCGATGTGCTCCGAATCGGCCTGATAAAATTTGTCTTTCGCCGCAGGGGTGATCGCTTGATCAACATTGGCCTTGCGAGAATAATTTCGCTCAGAAATCGCGGCGGTTATCTCAATTTTTTTCTTCTTGAAGGCACCTCGAAGACCCTTGTTCGTAACGGTTTTAAGGATGACCGCATCAGGACCAAGTTCCTTTTTGATTTCCTTGAGTGCTTCTTCGAGGGTTTCGGCCTCAAATTTTCTTACAAACATTTTATAACCTCACTGTCCCGAGTGAACGAATGTGGATTTCCGGACTCAACTCATTATGGCTGACCACAAATAAATTCGGTAAAAACTTTTCTGTCAATCTCTTAAAATGTTTCCTGACAACAGGGGAACACAATACAACCATTTTCTCACCCTGAGTTGTCGCTTCTTCAATTTTCTCATTCAAGCTTGCCAGGACTTTTTGAGTAATTTTTGGATCAAGAGAAACCTGAGGTCCATGATCGGTTTGAATGATATTTGTGGCAACAGCTTCCTCAATACTCCGATCTAAGGTAAAGAGCGGGATATCACCCTGATCACTCTTAATCCCCTCAGTGATGGTGCGGTAGAGGGCCTGACGAACCAATTCAGTCAGTCCATCTGCATCCTTTAAAGTTGGGCCATTTTCCGCCAAGGATTCCAGTATGCTTCTTAGGTCGCGAATAGAAACTCCTTCTCTGAGCAGGCTCTGTAAAACCCTTAAAATCGTCCCCAAAGGTAAAATATCCGGGATCAAGTCAGATACTATTTTAGGATAGGTTTCCTTAAAATTGTCGAGAATTCTTACTAATTCCTGTCGGCCAAATAATTCATGTAGATTGGTCTTCAAAACCTCAGTTAAATGTGTCGCCGCAATAGTGGATAAATCAACTACAGTGTACCCGTTGTACTGGGCCTCCTCTTTTTGATCTTCCGTAATCCAAATCGCAGGCAGGCCAAAAACTGGCTCCTTGGTTTCAATCCCTGGCAATTTCTCCGCCACAGTTCCTGGGTCCATGGCCAATAAATGGTCTGTCATCAGTTCGCCCTTGGCCACCGCCACTCCCTTAATCTTGAGCACGTATCCACCCGGGCGTAATTCTAAATTGTCTTTAATTCTAACGGAGGGAATGATGATGCCCCAATCAAGAGCAAACTGTTTCCGGATGTGGGTGATTCTCTCCAGGAGGTCCCCTTTTTGAGCTGAATCCACCAGATCAACCAGGCCATAGCCAACTTCCAACTCAATCAATTCGAGATTTAAAAGTGACTCAAGGTTGTCAGGAGTAGTTTTCTTCTCTTCCACCTCTTTCGTTTTGGCGGATTCGGCTTCTCTCTTAATGGTTTTTTCCATTTTATATGCGCCAAAACCAAGGGCGGCACCAACAAGGATAAAGGGAAGTTTTGGCAAACCAGGGATGAGGGCAAAGATGAAAAGCACACCGGCGGCCATATAGACGGCCCGTGGCTGAAACTTAATTTGCTTGGCCATCTGATCACCCAGAGCGCCACTGTTGGCATTCCGGGTAGTCAAAATACCAGCAGCGGTAGAAATAATCAGCCCAGGAATTTGCGAAACCAAACCATCACCAACCGTTAACAAAGTGAAGGTTCGTCCGGCTTCGACAAATTCCATATCGTGCTGGGCCACGCCAATAATAACACCGGCGACAATATTCAGGGCGGTAATCAAAAGTCCTGCAATTGCATCACCGCGAACAAACTTTGAAGCACCGTCCATGGAACCATAAAAATCTGCTTCTTCGGCAATTTCTTTACGCCGTGTTTTGGCTTCACTTTCATTGATAAGCCCGGCATTTAAGTCGGCATCAATGGCCATCTGCTTACCTGGCATGGCGTCCAAGGTAAAACGGGCAGCAACTTCAGCCACACGACCAGCACCTTTTGTGATAACGACAAAGTTAATAATGACCAAAATGAAAAAGACCACAATACCAACAAAGTAATTTCCTTCCACAACAAATTCGCCGAAAGCGCGGATAATTTCACCTGCGGCGTGAGTTCCATCGGTTCCACCTCTCAAAAGAATGACTCGAGTGGAAGCTACGTTGATGGACAGACGAAACAAGGTAATCATCAAAAGAATAGAAGGAAATGTTGAGAAATCCAGCGGCCTTTTACTGTACACGGACATCAGCAAAATAATAATTGATGACGAAAGCGTAAAGGCAATCAGCAGGTCAAGCAACAAGGCCGGCATTGGCACAACCATAACGGCCAAAACGAGCAGCAATCCGAGGGCGATCGCCAGCTCGGAATTTTTTGAGAGATCACGAAATCGACTTAAGACAGTATCCATTTTCTAGTTATCCTACGGCCTTCTTTTTTCGCTTCAACTTATATACAAAGGCCAAAACCTCCGCCACCGCCTTGTAGAGCGACCGGGGTATTACTTCACCTATTTTAACTGTTTTATATAAAGTCCTCGCTAGAGCAATATTTTCTACTATCGGGATTCCATGACTTGCGGCAATTTCTCTGATTTTAAATGCCAGGTGATCCGGACCTTTTGCCAACATTATGGGAGAAATCATGGTTTCCGGGTCATATTTCAACGCAATACTAATATGGGTAGGGTTTGTGACGATGACATCGGCCTTCGGGACATCGGACATCATGCGTTTCTGGGCCATCTGGCGCTGAATCGTCTTAATTCTTTGCTTAATCTCGGGAGAACCTTCCTGCTCCTTGTGTTCCCGTTTTGCCTCTTCCTTCGTTAACATAAGTTTTTTTCTATAACTCATTTTTTGGTAAATCAGGTCGAGCGCGCCAAGGGCCAAAAGGCCGAAAATAACAGCAAAAGCCACCTTAAAAATCAAGGTCTTGGCTACAATGAAAGACTCAAGTAAATCTATATGGAGGTGCCCTGTGACCTTATAGAATTCATCCTTTAATAAAACATACGAAATAGAAAAAATAATAATAAATTTAAAAATGGCTTTGAGGGCCTCGACCATTGACCGAACACTCAACAATCTTTTGAATCCACTGAGTGGATTTATACGCTCCAACTTTAGGGTAAGAACTTCAGGCGCAAACAGGACTCCAACCTGAAGAATATTTGACATTATCGTTAAGGCAAACGCGGTCACACACACGGGGGCCGCGCACTTCACCAGCAACATCGCTGATCGAGAGACAAGGACCTTCCTTCCTTCCTCGGCCAGGGCCACTTCGACATTGAGGGAAAAAAGCCATTCTAAGTAAATAGTGAATTCCTCATACATGTAGACCAGACTCAACGAGAGTGCCAGGACAGTGCCTCCCAGCACCAAGGCCGACGTCAACTCACGGGACGATGCCACTTCACCGCGCTGGCGAAACTGATCCACCCGGTGGGCCGACGGCTCTTCAGTTTTATCTGCATTACTGTCAAAATCTTCTGCCATTTTCTAGCTCACCAGCTGGAACCATGTTCCAAGAAAATCGGTATATATTTTGAATCCAACATTGAAAAACTCGTGTGAGGTGTTGATGATGACCAACAATCCCAGGGCGATATTGATGATGAAACTGACAACGAGAATGTTAAGCTGGGGCACTGATCGCGCAATAATCCCCATGACAACAACGGTCACTAAGTTCGTAATCAGGATGGGCGTCGCCAAAAAAAGCGAAGCGGCGAAAAGGGATTTGAAAATATTTAGAAGGATTTCTGGATTTTTTGGCATAGAAAAAAATGTACTTAGGTTAAGGGTAAAAAATGAAGTGTAGATCCCTTTGAAAATGGGAAGCAGGGCCCCTGAAGTGAGAATCATGATGAGAATGGTCCAAGAAATCATTTTTTCAAGCGGACCTGTTTGGCCGCCCATATTGGGGTCAAAATATCGAATGGCACCAAAGCCAATCTGCTGCGCCATCAAAGTACCTGCAGAGTGAAAAATGGTTAAAAAGGAATTTGCCAAAAACCCCATACCTAGCCCGATGATGACTTCTCCCATTGTTAAAAAAACGAGATTATCAACTCCAAATCGGTGAACGTCCGCCAAAATAGGATTTTGAACATTGCCGAAAAAACAGTATGAAACGATGAGGGAAAATAGAACCTTTAGCACGACAGGAACATTGGTCTCATCGAAAAGCGGCATCTGAATCAACACCGTACTCCACCTGATGAAGCACAGCCAAAAGGCGATAAGGAGTTCGAGATCAACGATTTGAAAATTAATCATGACCTGTTATCACCTGCCCTGAATAAAGTTAGGGATATTAGTTATGAGATCATGAGTATAAGAGGTCAAAGTATCACTCATCCAAGGGCCAAAAATTACGATGGCCCCTCCAACAATTAAAATCTTGGGAATGAACGCCAATGCTTGCTCGTTAATTTGCGTCACCGCCTGGAAGAGAGAGACAAGCACACCAGTGACAAGGGCCCCAAGCAACATCGGAGCTGACACCAAGAGGCCGATTTTCATCCCCTGATTCGTAATCTCTATAATGTTGTCAAAATCCATGATTCATCTCAGATGTTAAAGGAACGTAAAATTGCCCCGGTCACCAACTGCCAGCCGTCTACCAAAACAAACAGAAGTAGCTTAAATGGAAATGAAACGATAACGGGCGGTAACATCATCATACCCATGGCCATAAGAACGGAAGCCACGACCATGTCCAGAATCAAAAAAGGAATATAGAGAAGAAAGCCCATTTGAAACGAAGTCTTGAGTTCAGAAATAATAAAGGCCGGAATAAGAAAATGAATAGGGACTTCATCAATGGTCTTCGGTGCAGCCGCTCCTGTAATGTCATAAAATAGGGCGATATCACTTTTCCGGACCTGCTTACCCATGAATTGTCTGAGCGAGAATTCGATTTCTTTAATCGCAACGGTACTGGTGATTTTCTTCTCAAGATAAGGGGATACAGCATGATCATAGATATAAACGCCAGTATCTCGCATCACAAAGACTGACAGAAAAATTGCCAGGCCGACCAGAAGCTGATTGGGAGGCATGTTTTGCGTACCAAGGGCCTGCCGTGTAAAGGCCAAAACGACAATTATTCTGGTAAAGCAAGTACACAGGATTAAAATGGCCGGTGCCAGAGTCAAAACGGTGAACAGCGCCATTAATTGCATGGTATCGACCAGATCGGCCCCTTGTCCCATGTTGATACTCACGCCCGGCAAGCTGACCTGGCTTTGCGGCCAGGCGGTACCACTCATGACGAGAAGAATGAGGCCGGCAAAATATTTCACTTTGGCCTCCTGGCCGTTTTTGAGAAATTTCGTTTCATTGGAAGGACCTTAATGATTTAACCTTGCTTTTTATCTTGTCAGAAATTTTAACCTCATCGACAACCGGCTTCTCCTTAAGAAAGGCTGCGAGACCTTCCTTTTCAGTACTCGCAGCGGCAATATTAGTGGCCTCAATCTCGGTGTATTTTTGAGCGGCCTTCATCTTAAAATTTTGCTCTTTCTTCGTGCTATCGCTTAACGTCGTATCAAAATTGTCCCCGGTGGTCTCTCGCTCTCCATTTTTAATCAAGGTCGGAACATTTTGGAGTTCGGAAATTAAATTAATACCGCTGTCCGTATTGGCCAAAAGAAAAACCTGGGTATGCGCCTTGACCAGAATAAGCGATTTTTTTGGTGCCAGATGAGTGGTACTGAGAACAACCACTCCTTCTTTGGTGGTCAACAAACCAAGTCGCCCTTTACCCATGACCCCACGTTTAAACAAAGTCACCACGCCATAGAACAAAAGAAGAACGAGGGCCAAGAAGGCCGAAAATTTTAAAATATATTTTCCCAAAGTAAATTTTGAAGCGCTACGCTCGCTGCCAGAGGCAAAGCTCTTCACACTATCAGCGATCTTGGTCGCCGGTGCGGTGTTTATCTTCTCCGTGCCTTGAGCCAATTTATTCAGGTATTTTTCGTCGAACTTCTCGGCATTGGTAGTGGCGGTGGCATTTTCAGGCTTTGCCGATGCTTGCGGCGAGCCGATATTCATCGTCATCATCATTTCTTTAGCAAGCTCACCGACGTTAACTTCTTGGGCAAAGTTAACTGGCAATTCTTTTGGGAAGATGGCACGAACTCTTACTTCATCCTTGTTGTACTGGTAGGCCATCAGTTGGATATTGGTCTCGCCTAGCGTGATTTGCTTTTCAATCCTTGGCCAGATGATCACGTTTTTTAAGGTAAATTGAAGAATATTTCCTCGGGCCATTATTTCCGGAGCCGTGGCCGGTTTTTGATTAAACGTGAACAGAATGTTGGTCCTGTCATTCTCCTGGGTAAATTTTATCCCTTCAATTTTTGTTTGAATGAAGGCGTTACCACTGGAAACAGTAAGAATGAAAAAACTCAAAACCACCAATGTTGTTAGAAATCCCTTCAACATATGCGCCCCCTTCCTATCTTAGTTTTTCAATACGCTCGATCGGACTGATGACATCAACAAGCCGAATGCCAAACTTTTCATTAACGACGACGACTTCGCCTTTCGCCACTAATTTTCCGTTAACAAGGATTTCAAGTGGCTCACCGGCCAACTTATCTAACTCGAGCACAGAGCCTTGCCCCAACTGCAGCAAATCTTTAACCATAACCGAGGTGCGTCCAAGTTCTACTGTAACTTTGAGAGGGATATCGAGAATAAAATCTAGATTTTGGACTTTAAGCTTATTGAGAGCGTCATCCCCTACACGAATTTGATCAGCCAGTTTTTTAACCTCATAAATATCAACATCCTCAATGGATTTGTATTTACTCTTGCCTTCCCCAGTGTTTGTTGTCTGATCAGTCATGGCAGCCCCCTTCTATCAATTTTTTCCAATCACCCTAGTCACTTGAATTGCCCGATTTCCCTTATATGTCCCAATAAGACACTTCACTTTCTCCACACCTTCAACCGCCACACTCACTTCGCCTGAAGCTTCTTGATGAAGAGGAATAATGTCTCCCTTCTCAAGAGTAATTAAATCGCCGACTGTCATTTCCGCTTCCCCAAGTTTTACCACCAGCGTAGCGCTTGTCTGCTTGAGATGTTTATTCATGGCCTGGGTCCAAATGCTATCGGCCATGTCATTATCTGTTTGGAAACTCGAACTGAGTTTGTGCTTGATCGGCTCAATGGTGGAATAGGGAACCACGATCATGATCGTGCCGGAAGCAGATTCAAATTCCACCTCCAGCGTTGTTGCAATAATAACATCTGAGGGCGGTACCACCCCCACAAACTGTGGGTTAATTTCAGTTCTGATATATTGAGCATCTATTCGATGCACCGGTGCCCAGGCTTCTTCCAAATCACTTATGGCCATCTCCATGACTTTTTTCATGAAGGACAATTCGATTTGGGTAAATTCTTTTCCCTCAATCTTGGTGAATGGCCGGTCAGTCCCCCCAAAATATGAATCGATAATGGCGTAAGAAAGTTTTGACTCAAAAACCAGAAGGACCGGACCGCGCAATTCGTTGAACCTCATAATGCACATACATGAAGGGATGGGCAGAGTGTTAACAAATTCACCAAATTTAAGAAGGTCGGTGGAGATCATGGAGATGGAGGAAATTTTTCTCAAGGAGTTTGAGAGCGATACTCGAAATTGTCGAATAAACCTCTCATAGATGATTTCCAAAATGGGCATTCTGCCCCGGATAACGCGGTCTTGGTTGGTGAGATCATAGGTTTGTATGTTCTCATCTTCCTCACTGGCAGTTTCAAAACCGCCATTCTCATCTATGCTGACTGATGACTCATCGTTGACGGCATTTAAAAGTGCATCTACTTCTTCTTGACTTAGAACTTGAGCCATACCCTTTCCCCTCCTGGGACAGAATCTGGAATTAGATCAACACGCTCTAGGCCTTCAAAAAAACATCCTAATTAATTTGAAAGCCCACATAATAAACATCTATGACCATACTATCGACCAAGAAATTATTGATGGCCGATTTAATCTCTTCTTTTAAAAACTCCTTCCCCTCAGCATTCAACAAATCATTGGGACGTTTAGAGTTTAAGATACTAATGATCGCATCTCGTATCTGCGGTTGCCGTGCCTTGAATTCCTCTTCACTCGAACTCTTCTTAAATTTGAGGACGGTATTTAAACGTACATATCTGCGTGGTCCATCTGTCTGGGCCAGGTTGGCGGTAAAGGCCTCCAAGGGAAAAAGCAGTCCATCTTCTTCTTTCGCCTTGCCGGCAACTTCATTTTTGGCATTCTTTTCTTCATTTTGCATCTGGGCCTGCATCTCGGTTCTCACGATATCTTTAATATCTGGCTCAGAAGCTCTTTTCGAATGTGCAGCCCACTGCATGCTTGCAATCAAGCCAGTCACGACCGTGTTTAAAATAACAAGAATCAGTAATAAGGGATTTTTGCCACCGGCAGCTGGGGCATCCTTCTTCTCCTGAAAATCTTCCTTTTTAACAGAGTCCTTAGATTTTTCAGATTTGTCTTTATCAGCTTCGGCCATATGCCCCTTCCATGGAGTTTGGGCCTCCGAGCAAAATTTGCTCCTGAATTCATGGCCCTGTCAAAAAGTATACAGGTAGGTCTCGATACCTATCAAGTGGGATACTTTTGATATGGAATATTTTACCCTTATCGCACTCTGTAGGCATTTCTTGCCTAGGAGACAAGCTTTGAACGTCAAAAAAAAAACACCGGCCTTTTGGGCCGGTGTTCTCTAAAAATACCCGACAACGTCAGGATATTATTACATAATTTCTTTCCATGCTTTCCCAGGACGGAACTTTGGAAGCACTTTTGCTTTAATTTTGATCTTTTCGCCAGTTGAAGGATTGACTCCAATACGAGCAGCCCTTTTCACTTTTCCGAACGATCCGAAGCCAATCAAAGATACATCATCACCTTTTTTAACAGTTTTCTTAATTGTCTCTAGCATGCATGTTAAAAAAGCATCCGCATTTTTCTTAGTCATGTGAGATAGTTCTTTCTCAGCTAAAATGGCTTCAATCAATTCTTTTCTGTTCATCAGTAACTCCATACGAAAAAGTTAATACAATAGAGGAAATGTTTGCTCAGATTTCATCATATGACAACAAAAAACATTAAAAAATAAAGGGCCTGCATTTCGCAGGCCCTCGTCACAGCTTAGTGTTTAGCGTTTTCTCTAGAGATTGAGTTTGCCGCGTTTTTTCAACTCTTCCACGATATTATTGAAATGCGAAGTCGGGTAAGCCCCTCTCACAGGAACCCCATTTAAGACAAATCCTGGCGTTCCTTGCATACCAAATTTTGCAGCTTCCTGCTGGTCAGCTTCAATACGCGCAAGAACCTCTTTGCTGGAAATGTCTTTGGCGACTTTTTTCAAATCAGCGCCAGCCATTTTGGCTGCTTCTTTGAGAAAGGCTTCACCATTTTTAAGCTTTCTCTGATTTTTATAAATTTCGTCATGAAATTTGAAGGCCTTATCAGCCCCCTGTAAACGAACAGCTTCATAGTACTGCGAAGCCAACATGGCCTGCTCATGAAAGCTCAAAGGTAAATGCTTATAGATAAAACGTATCTTATTGCCATATTTTGCCATCAGCTCCATAACGGTTGTGTATCCGCGAGCACAGAAGGGACACTCAAAGTCAGAGTACTCTACCAATGTTAGTGGGGCATCTTTAGGACCGCGAATTGTCTCATCATCTCTAAGAACCGGCACTAAAGGATTTGAGTGTCCCTCTTCAAGTTGTTTCTTCTCATCATCATCACGGGTTTTGGCCATGTTCTGTTGAGCATCCTTAACTGCATTTTGAAACGCAGTAATAATTTCCACTGGATTCTTCTCAATGGCTTCCGTCAACACTTTCGGATTTTCCTTCAAGGTCTTGGCCAGTTTTTCCTTAAATTGTGCATCCGACATACAACCGAAAAGACCGAGAATCAAAAACGATAGTCCGAGAAATTTCACACTAGTCAACGAAACCATGTCACGTCCCTTGTTAAGAGTTAAATGCTGAAGAATTTACTGATTATGCCTAACTTGTATGTATTATAAGCAGTGGAGGCCTCTGGCGTCTACCTTGAATTAGCTAGGTCTTGGTCAAATCTCTGACAATTTTATCCAGATATTTATTAAATTTTCGGCAATGCGGTCGAATGTACGGATGTCCGATCAAATGTACTCGAGCTTCTAGACTTCCTTTCAAGAAGGACCTCATAGTCGCAAAAATACCAAAAGCAGGTATCGCGACTTTCGAATACAGGTTCACCGATAAGGTGATATAAAGGATGGTATGCACGATCAAAGTCCCGATGATTAAGATATTCAAAATATCCTGTTGTTGAGCTAAAAAATAGCTCACTCCTTTACTATGTCTTAAATACTCAATTGAGAGCTTGACCATATCCTGATGGATATCGGCGATGATGATATAGATCGCCCCCGCGACAATCATGCTGGTCACAATCGTCATCATAAAGAATTGCAAAAAAAAGTTGGTTTCAAACACCGGCCCATGAATTCTGGTAAATTTCACGGGCACATCAAACTGCAAGAGTTTTTTGTTCTTACTGGCGTTTTCCAGAATATTAAAAAAATACTCACTAAAACGCGTCAGCAGCTTTAAATCCGTAAAGAAATCGGGATCGTAAATTGCCGGCTCTCCGTTGGTCACCTTCTCACAGTAATCACCGATCAATTTAAAAGGTCGCAGCAAGACTTCTGCCATATACAATCCCGCGATCCACAGGGCGAGGGCAAAGCCAATGAGGAACGGAGTTAGGTTGCTCAAAGTCGATAAGATATAGGCAAAGTAAGCTTCCGAGAGATCAACGGAGCTTGGGAATCCATTGACCTCGTAAAAGGCCAAATTGATTCTTAAAAAAATCCAAAGAAAGATCCACAACACAAAGAGTGTCATAAATGGGATGAATGTGACTTTAAATCCCGTCCAAAGTCGAAATTTGGCTTCATCGTCTTTGAGAAAATTCTTGAACCCAAAAAATTGCGAAATTTTGGGCCAGTATAATTTCAAAAATTCTACCACTTTTTGTGCTTTCATAATTTCGAACTCATGTGGATATCACCCTATCGGCATTTACCTACAATAATGTTGGCTCTTCCACAGCAAGTGCCCGAAGTTTGTACGGCCCCGTTTTCAAATTGATCAAAGTTTGGACAGGTGCCACATCTTCCAACCATGCCACTCCTTAATGAGGTTCTTCCACCCATCCCAATCACTTGCAATATCAGTTTGTTAGCTCGGACTACCGAAGGGGTGGCACCTGGCACGATTTCTGCAGAACAAGAACTGACATAATTGTTTTATATTATACTGTATGAAGGAGAGAGACTATGAAACCGCACAGTTTAGGTAAATTTTTAAAGATTGTGCCGCTGGCCTTTGCATTGATTATGACAATGGCCTGCGGAAAAAAGAACTCCGTGAAGGGTGCCACGCCTGGCGTAGGAACAACCGTCATGGGAATTCCGAACCTCCCCGGTACTACCGGAGCACAGGTTCAGCAGATTATCTCTAGCTACCCTTGTACCCAAGGCGGGCAGAGGATCCCTGAGATTCAATTGAGTACGGCGGGTGCCGCTCCTGGTGGAAATACCACTCTTATTTCTGGCCCCTATAATCCAGGTTCGATTCCTGGACCGGTCACAACAGTGTTTGTGGGTAAAAGTGCCTTTAATGATGTCATGGTCGTGACCATGATTGCCAATGGCACTCAGGTACTCGGGTACAACATTACTGTTTCGATGTGTTCATTCATCTCGAACAATGTGCCCCTTATTATCCCCGGCAGGCCATTGAGTAACTTTATGACCCCTTCAGGTCTTGTCCTGAGCCTCAACACGACTTGCGGTATCGGAAGTGCGATCGGCAATGTTGTCATGATGGCAGCGGCTTATCAAAACTATCCTCAGACACAGGTGCAAACTATTTTTGCCCCGGTCGCTTGCGGAACAACAACCGGCGGCTACACGGGTGGTGGATATACGGGTGGTACTGGTGGATACAACGGCGGAACTTGGTGGCCTTAAGCCTTATTTGCTTTGATAGCGGTAATCTCTCCTCGTAATGAAATTCATACCAAAGAACCCCAGTTGTGCGACTGGGGTTCTTTTTTTATTTAATAAACTTTTTCGATTTTAAAGTCGGGAAAATAGTGGCGTAAAATATCGCGATAATTCATACCTTGCTGGGCCCAAGCGAGAGCACCGAGCTGACATAGCCCCACACCGTGCCCGAGTCCCTTTCCAATAATGAAAATCTCACTGTTATGGGCCTTGAGGCTAAAGTTATTGGAGGCCACCAGAAGTCTTCCGAAATAACGACGTAAGAGCGTCTTACTTACCATAAATAGCTTTTCGCCAATATAGACTTTGATTCTCTTGTTCTCTATCTTGTCGGGAACAAAAATTAATTTTTCATTATTCAAAAGTTCGACCAGAGTGTTAGCGCCAGCGCCCTCCCGAAAGGCCCACTTCAGGAACTCTCGAAATCGATCTACGGTGATAACATTCTTCCATTCTCTTTCACCCTTATTTTCACACTTGCCACACTCAACGCCTTGATAGCCCTCAACGGCATTATCCCAAACCTCTTGGGGAAGAAGGGTGCGACCTCCACACTTGGCATGAAAAAAAATTGGCACAATTGTTTCAGAGGACGTAATCAGAATCTCTCCGGCCGTTTGCTTTGAGGCCTGTCTCGTAAGTGCCGTCACGTCGGCCAAACCGCCACTCACCTGATGTTTTTCAGAACTCTCCAGATCATAAAAAGCGTCACTTCCTATTGCGCGGGAAACTTGCTTGTCAGACATTTTGTGGATGGCATACGTTCGCGCCGCCACCGCCTGGGCCTTTAAGGCCTCCAAGGGCCAGCTACCATTCATCTCTTTTGCCAGCAATGTTTGAAGATAATGCTCAATGGGAATTTCATTCACCACGTCGCAGGCGTCCTCTTCTCTTTTGGCCAAAACCTTGATCTGCCCGCGGTACAATTCGTTCTGATAGCTGAAGTAGCCTTGAGGGGACTGAAGAGAGGCAAACAAGATGGGACCTGCATGAAGATTTTGATTTTTTAATTTAGCGAGCCCTGAGCAATTAAACGCGAGAGACGCCCTGCCAGCAAAATATTTTCGTTCATTTTTGACAAAAATCTTCCGTTCAATATCTCTCCCCTGAATCATGACTTCTTTCACGCCCGAACCAATCAGCACCCGGATGGCGTTACGCTTTTTCAGCATCGCCCTAACAGAATTTACATTATTTTCGGGAACGAGAGAGACTGGTCTTATCGCACAGAAGCTCTGATTGCCATACCATGGGCCCAAACCTAGGGCCAGGCCCCAGGCCAAGAACCGCAAGAACTTCAATGTGCCCAAACTGCCTCCATCCATGGAATTTGGCGACTAATTTAGTCAGCTTTGGGTCATTCCTTTGACCCTCTTCTATTAAATCATATTCCAAAAATTAAGCACTAAAGTATTTTCTTCAGGGAAGCGATTTCAAAAAAAGCACGGCCTGCTTCAGATCTTCCCAGGTTGCCCGCTTCATATTGGGATTTATCAGAAGAAAATCGGGGTGATAGATTGGCATAAAAAAACAATGGAAATCATGGCCATCAGAAAATTTAAGCTCATTGGTAAAAATCTGACCGTGGACTTGAGAAAGGCGCTCGCGCCGAAGCAAAAGCATATTACAGGCCGTGGCACCCAGAGCGAGAATTAATTTTGGACGGAGCAAACGCAGTTCCTGACAGAATCGGTCGTGCTTAACTTCTTTGGTTTGGGGATCAAAATCCACTCCCACAGAAAAGGCAATCCGTTGCCCCTCAAGGTCCATTGATTTAAGCATCTTTCCCAAGAGTGACCATTTTTCTTCGGCAAAATTATTCTCGGCCTTCCCATGGGATTCTTTTTCCGGAGAACCAACCACGAGTAAATCAACTCTGCAGTCATCTTTGTCGTTAAACGGCATTGGCTGAAATACCGCCTCAGGAAGATTAAATCGTATAAGATGGCCCGAGATCGATGTTTCTGCAGCCAACTTGAGGGTGGTGTTAAATGTACTTTTCGGGGTATCGGCGATAATTTTCTCGACAGGAGTGGAGGGGGCAATATTGCTGGCGGCGAAAACCTCGAGTGCAGAAAGCGTCGTATCCATTTCAGAAGGTACAATTTCTTCCAGAGGGATGCTGACCGACTCGACCACTGGCTGAATCGGCAAAGAAGGACTGGCCTCTTTTTTCCGGTTAACTAATAACTTTTGCTTAAGAAAGGCGAGATACCATCCCTGACCGGCAAAAAGCTCTTGCAGGAGTAGCCCACGTCCTTTTTTCTCCTCCAAATCCTTTTCCAAACGTCGAAGATCCTGAAATTTTTGTTTGAAGTTTATAGGTTGCGTATCTGTCATATTTTGCCCAAGCCCAAATGTATAAAAAATTTAAACCAAGTTTTAAATTTGTCCGAAAAAGACATGTAACCAAAGCGAGGGCGCGATGTCAAAAGACTCAGAATACAAAATCCAGATGCTCGAAGAATTCTATGGCGATGCCGAAGTCGTCAAGCGAGGTTTAGAAATATGCGATATCTGCGGCTCTAAGCTTGTTCATGGTCACATGACCGACTTCGACCATCTATTAGTAAAAGAGTCGGCCCACTGTCCAGAGTGTGGGCACAACAAAAGAAAATATCTCCACCTCATCCACTAAAAGATTGCCTGGCTACTTAACTTCCCAAGTATCTCCAGTCTTCAGATAAGCGCCCATGTCACCCTTTCCTTTTTTATTGGTGACCGTGTCGATTTGATTTTGCACTTCCACATCATAAACAGGAGTTTCGACTTTGCGAAAAATACCCAACGGCAATGGAAAATCAGGGCGGGATAAACGAGTGAGCATACTTGAAACGTTATAGTCATTGGCATCATGAACAATAATATCTTTTTCAGTAATGCCATTTTCTCCAATCGTCACAACGACGGGGTTAAACCCCTTCAGCATAAGACCTTTTTTGCCATCCTTACCAAAGATCATCGGTTTGCCATGCTCAATTCGCACCGTGGTCTCATCCCGTGTCTCCTTATTGGTGACCTCATCATGGACCCCGTCATTAAAAATAACGCAATTTTGTAAGACTTCAACGAAAGCAACACCCTTGTGCTCACAGGCCGCAACCACGGTGTCTGTGATGTGCTTAGGGTCTGTATCAATTGTACGAGCAATAAAAGTCGCCCCCGAGCCCAAAGCAAGGGCCGTAGGACTAAAGGGACGGTCAACAACGCCGAAGGGCGAAGACTTAGTAATCTGGCCGACCCGTGAAGTTGGAGAATACTGGCCTTTCGTCAAACCATAAATCTCATTGTTAAACATGATGACTCTTAACCCGATATTTCGTCGTAGAGCGTGAATCATATGATTTCCGCCAATGGCCAAGCCATCGCCATCACCGGTGACCACAAATACTTCAAGATTTGGATTGTGAAGCTTCAAGCCAGATGCAATGGCCGTAGCGCGACCATGAATCGTATGCATGCCATATGTGTCCATGTAGTAAGGGAAGCGTGAGGAGCAACCAATACCGGAAACAAAAACCAAATCTTCTTTTTTCTTACCAATTTTTGTCATGGCCATTTGAATGCTTGACAGGATGGCGTAGTCGCCACAACCAGGGCACCATTTCACTTCCTGGTCACTAATGAAGTCTTTTTTCTTATATACAGGTACATCGGTCATATAACATTCCTCTGTTAAAAATTTGTTTATTAGCTTTCAAGCGTACGGTTAATAACCTCAACCAATTCAGTAATTTTAAACGGCAATCCTTGAATCTTGTTATAACCAATTGGTTGACAGTGAAATTCGGCCTGTAAAATGAACTTGAGCTGCCCCATATTCAACTCTGGGACTAAAATACGCTTAAATCCCTTCATCAGCTCACCAACATTTTTAGGCATTGGATTTATGTATGAAAGGTGCATTAAAGAAACCTTCTTTCCCGACTCCTGGGCCTTGGCCACGGCAGCATGGGTTGCCCCATAAGTTCCCCCCCAAGACACAACCAGCAGATCACCGGTCTTATTCCCTTCCAATTCTTGCAATGGAATATTGTCGGCAACTTTGGCGACCTTCTCAGCGCGAATTTTGACCATGATTTCATGGTTTTTTGGATCATGAGAAACGTTACCGGTGTTCTCCCATTTCTCGAGGCCACCAATTCGGTGTTCATATCCTATCATTCCTGGAATGGCCCAAGGACGCACCAGTTGAGCATCACGCTTGTAGGGCAGGAAGGGCTCTCCCGCAGGTGGCGTTCCAGTCACTCGATGACTGCGAATTTTGCTGTAGTTCTTGGCCAAATCAGGAATTCGCCATGGCTCAGCACCGTTGGCAATATATCCATCCGTCAACAATATAACGGGACTCATATGCTCTACCGCCAAACGGGAAGCCCTTCCTGCCCTGTGGAAACAATCACCAGGTGTTTTAGCTGCAACGACGATTAAAGGACACTCTCCATGACGGCCATACATCGCCTGCATAAGATCGGATTGCTCTGTTTTCGTCGGAAGACCCGTGGAAGGTCCACCACGCTGAACATCCACAATGACAAGCGGGAGTTCATATATCATCGCAAGGCCAAGGGCCTCACCCTTGAGCGCAAGACCAGGACCAGAGGTTGTGGTAATCGCCAAGGCTCCGCCAAAGGCAGCGCCAATGGAAGAGCAAATTCCGGCGATTTCATCTTCGGCCTGGAAGGTTTTCACGTTAAAATTTTTCAACTTCGATAACTCATGCAGAATATCGGTGGCAGGAGTGATGGGATAGGAACCCAAAAAAAGTTCCATGCCGACAGTTTGCGCAGCATGAACAAATCCGTAAGCCGTAGCCTCATTACCACTCACTTGGCGATAAAGACCTGGCTTAATTTTGGCGGGAGCAACCGTGTAAGTCGAGACTTGAATCTCTGAGTTTTCGCCAAAGTTGAATCCTGCTTTGAGTGCCAACACATTGGCTTTCGCCATCACTGGATTTTTTCCAAATTTTTGCTCAATCCATTTTATAGTTGGTTCGAGATCGCGATTAAAAAGAAAATATGTAATTCCAAGAGTGTAAAAGTTTTTGCAGCGACCTTTGGCTTTTGCATCGAGGTCCAAGCCTTCAAGGGCACGCAGCGTTTGCTCAGTTACTTTGGTTTGGATCACCTGAAAACCGCTCAACTCACCAGTCTCGAGAGGATTTTTTTCATAGTTGGCCTTTTTCAAACCGGCCTCATTGAAGGCATCGAGATTGACAATAATCGTGCCTCCCTTGCGTAAAGCTGCGATATTGGCTTTGAGGGCGGCAGGATTCATGGCAACGAGTACATCAGGATCATCGCCCGGTGTGCTGACGTCAATAGCGCCAAAATTCACCTGAAAACCGGAAACACCGGCAATAGTTCCGCTTGGTGCTCTAATTTCTGACGGATAGTCTGGGAAGGTTGCAATATCATTTCCCATCAAGGCAGAAGTATTAGAAAACTGAGTTCCGGTTAACTGCATTCCGTCTCCAGAATCTCCGGAGAATCGGATGACAACACTTTCTAAATCTTTCATGGTTGGAAGCCCTTTGATTAAGATAATCAGGTAAATCCTGAAAAAATATTATAAATTGACGACCGTGAGAATACCTTGAACACCAAGTATTGGCCATGGGGAAAGTCCCGCCGCACCTCCAGACGCTATCGAGACAATTTCTGCAATCTGTCATGGAGATTTTGAGCTTGCCCATGATCAAGATCAAACAAATCATGCAATTCTAAAGCGGAGAGCTTTTGCAAATCTGCGATGCCCATCTCCAATTTTTGTATGATTTTTTGTTTGGCCTTGGGGCCGATACCGGCAATGTCGTCAAGCCAGCCACCCAATCGTTCTTTGTGAAATGCATGATGGTGGAGTTTGCGCGAAAAACGATGGGCCTCATCCCGCATGGCCACTAAAATTTTCATCAGGGCGCGTGATTTGAGCAACGGAAGTGGATTGGCGCGACCTGGAATAAAAATTCGCTCTTCCACACCGACCTTTCCCCCACATTCTTTGGCCAGCGCGATCACCGGAACCGCCAGCTTGTGTTCATCGAGGAGTGCAATAAATTGCGACAGCTGTCCTTTCCCCCCGTCCACCACAAAGACGTCGGGATAATGACCCTTTTCCAATCTCTTGGAAAAGGCTTCACGTAGAAAAGCAAAATCGTTATTTCCTTCCGGACGACTGGTCAAATGATAAAAACGATAGTCCTTTTTAAATGGTTGTCCCTCCTCAAAAACGACAATTCCGGCGGTAGGACTTTCTCCCTGCCAGATGGCAATATCAAAGCACTCCAAACGCCTGGGGCGCTCCTTTAACTGCAACAAATTTTGCAAAAATCCCAACCCCAAGAAAGGACTATCCTCATTGACGATACGAATTCGTTGGCCCTCGCGGGCGTGCTCCGAAGCCAGTCGAAAAAGCTCCCCGTAGGCAACTTCCGGAGGGAACACTTCGATGGCCGTATTACAAATTTTGGAAACACCGGTCTGAAATAACTTCATTGCTGACGCGGATAAGTCAGTCACAATCACAACGGGTAACGAGTCATGGGTTTCGGCATAGTATTGGAGGGCAAAGCGAATGAGCTCCATCTCCATCTCCTCTTGGCAATCGGCCAACGGGAAATGAAATGTTTTACTGCCCAAAAGAAGATTATTTCTTACTAGGTAGAGCGAAATATCCACCTCGATCTCACCGACATGATAGGCAAGGATATCAATGTCCCTATGGACCCCATCGAGTTCGGCATTGGCCTGCTTGTCTGCCATGATGAATTTTTCAAAAACTGGGAGCGAATCTCGAATAAAGGCGGCATGCTCAAAGGCCTCGGCTTGGGCGAAATCAGACATTCTGAGCTTAAGTTGCTCGATGGTATTTTGAGGATCACCTTGAAAAAAAGCCAAGGCACTCTCGAGCAAGGCTTGATAATCCTTTTGTTCAATGAGCTGTCGACATGGAGCAGTACACTGCTTCATCTGATACAAAAGACATGGCTCGCGACGCGAGCTAAACTCTTTAACACTGCAATCCCGCAAGCCAAAACACTTGATCATCAATCGTAAAACTTCACTCACCTCTCCGGCGTTGGGAAAGGGACCGAAAACTAAAGTTTTTGGATCATTACGCTTTGGCCGCCGCTGGTAGCGCAAGGTAGGAAAGGGCTCGCCTAAGGCAATCACAACATAGGGATAAGATTTGTCATCACGGAGACGAATATTATATCGCGGAGAATGCTTTTTTATGAGGTTATGTTCTAAAATCAGGGCCTCAGCTTCATTTCCGGCCATGATGAAATCGAAATCACGGACTTTTTCAACCATATGAATGGTTTTGACGGCCTTGGCTGATTCGTTAAAATAAGTTACGACTCTGGCTTTGAGATTTTTGGCCTTTCCGACATATAAGACTTCTTCATCCTTGGCCTTCATCAAGTAGCAACCAGCGGCCGTCGGCAGTGATTTGGCCTTCGCTAAGAGTTGTTCAAGTTGCGGCCCCTTGCAGGGAGTCTTTACGGTGTCACTCACAATATCATAAACTCCCGTGATTATTCTCCTGTTGCCAAGGAAAGGTATGTCTCAATTATCGGCTGGTAAAGAAATTCTAAGCTTCTGCAATAAATGTAAACTTACTCTAGCTCATACAATTGTTGTAATGAAAAATGATAAAATACCCGGCAAAGTGACCTGCAATACTTGCAAGTCTGCCCACGCCTACAAAGACCCCGCAGCTGCAGCGGCTGCATCAAAAACGGCTGCTAAGAAACGTGAGAAGAAGCGCGATGGTCGGCCGCAAATTCCCCTGGCCGAGTTTTGGCAACAATCTGTAACCAAGGCCCGCGGACCTGGACGTGCTTACTCGCCTAAAACCGTTTTTGTTGTGGGCGACCTGCTTGAGCATGCCACATTCGGGACCGGCGTGGTCGATAAGATTTTCGATAAAACAAAGATGGAAGTGATCTTTCAGGATAATATCCGGACACTCATGCACAGTCTGTAGGTACGCGGGCTACTGGTAAAAACCGTAGCCGCCGCCACCGCCATAGTATCCGCCAAAGCCAGCATTAAATCCCAACGACAGTCCCATGTTGCCCATGGCATAGGGAGCACCACCGTATGATCCCTGTCCCCAGTAACTGTTATAGAGATTAGAACCAGCGTTCTGATAGTTCTGCTGAAGGGCCGCCTGAGCTGCTGCCTGTGCGGCCATATTTCCCTGAGACCGGGCCATTCCGGCCTGGTCTTGCTGCATCGATGCTTGCTGCATCGCCATCATTTGTTGTTGCTGTTGCTGCCATTGCTGTTGTTGCGCGGACATTCCGCCCATGCCACCACCACCAGCACCCCAGTAGCCGCCCATCCCGTTACCCCACGGATATTGACCGACACCCATGCCACCACCGAGTGAGCCAGGGCCTCCAAACATTCCGGGCATTCCGACTCCTGCTCCGCCAGGGAATCCACCTAGACCGCCCCCCCAATATCCACCAGGCCCGCCCATTCCACCAAGTCCACCATAGACTCCGAAACCTGGGCCACCCATACCGCCATAGCCGCCCATTCCTGGCATTCCCATGCCACCATATCCACCCATTCCCGGCATCCCCATGCCACCATATCCACCCATTCCCGGCATTCCCATGCCGCCGTATCCACCCATTCCCGGCATTCCCATGCCGCCGTATCCACCCATTCCCGGCATTCCCATGCCGCCGCCTAAGCCAATATTAAATCCTAGACCACCACCCATTCCGGGCATTCCCATTCCGCCCATTCCGCCCATTCCGCCCATTCCGCCCATTCCGCCATAGCCGCCCATTCCTGGCATTCCCATTCCACCGTACATTCCACCCATGCCCATAGGATTTCCCATGCCTAGGCCCAAATTAATTCCCATTCCGAAACCGGGATAGCCGAAGCCACCACCACCGCCCATGGCGCCGGGATAGGGGCCCATCATGCCGCCCATCATGCCTGGTGTGTAGCCTGCCGCGATGTAGGGATTCCCCCCTCCGCCCATGCCGTTGCCCCACATTCCACCATAACCAGCGTAACCGCCACCCATTCCACCTGCCATACCGTTGCATGAACCGGCTGCATTAAATCCCATCTCGGGAGTAATCGGGTTGGCACCACGACTTTCATAGTAACTTAAAAATGAATTGTAACGAGAGGTACACTCTTCATGGCCGCGAGTATAAGCTCCGGCCCAAGCCTCTTGTGTTCGATTTTGGTAGTACCCGTTCAGCCACACACTTCCAACCATGGCCAAAGGACCGGCCACAATTCCCAAAGCTTCCACCCAAGGATTTGGCCCTTCTGCGGCCGCTGACCGTGAGGCCTCGCAATCGATGCAATCGTATCCCGAGTAGGACCCGCCGCCCCCGCCTCCTCCACCACCTCCAGCTTCTGCTCGCATACAGAACTGCCAATCGCGCGGATAGGCCACACGATCGATGTTCTCGCATCTCGATAACTGGGCCGCACCGGGCGATGCCGACAGACACAGCGATGAGATGAGTAGAGTTTTGACAAAAGTTGAGTTCCAATTAAAAGGGGAGCGCATAATTTTCTCCACAATCATAAGAGAGTCCAATTTAATATCTTGGCCTCCCATACTCGTTCGATGTGTTATCGGAACTTTACGCAAAAACTTGAATAATCTTCTAAAATCGATGGCAATGCCCATAACTAGGCAATACCTGATAGATATAATTAGGGAATTGGATGGGAGCGAAGAACTAGGCGCGCTTAATAGAGAACGCGCGAATCTTTCCGACTAAATAGGCCACAATTTCTTCATCTGTGCCAAAAACGTCTTCAACTAACTCTGATTCAAGCAGAAAAGTTGTTACACGCAGGGCAAGTTGATGGAGGGATTCGACCAGATAAAGCCCGGCAATATTTTCGCCGCTAAACGATTTGATAATTTCTTTTCTGGCATGATTATAAATTTCTGATTCAGTCACATCATCAGTGACATTTTCAATGCCCAATTTTTCTTCAACTTCTTCCAAAGCTTGTTGTTTAATGTCATCGTCAGTAGCGAGTCCCACATTAATTTCTGTCGCCAAGGCCTCTATGAGGTCTAACCTTCCAGCAACATTGAAATCCACAATCTGATCATCTTTCAGGTGATTGACAATATAACTGGCAAGGGCCTTGAGCGTCTCAAAATCAGTTTTCATCAGGTGTCTTCCTTGATTGATTTGATCGACGTGATTGGTTGTTTGGTCGGCCATAGTTTACAACATCCATGAGCAAACATTTTCCTTTAATCTACTATTACTCAAAAAGTCTTCAAGTAATGAGTTTAAATTTAGCACCAAAATGCCAACTTGTTGCTTCGCTTAAAAAACATAATCTAAAATTAGTTTATCAGATAAGTTCCTCACCTCACAAGCAATAACTTAAGAATTTCATAACCTTTTTACTCTTTTTGAATATTCTTTTTTTGTCTTCGTCGGGCATTCCACAGTGCCCTCAACGTTGCAGTTTCTCCGAGGGCCAGCAAACCTGAGGCAAAGATGCCGAGACCAAAAAGTGCCAGAGTGCCCAGTACCACGGTTCGATAAAGAAGAGATTCCTGATGCGGATAGTAACTTTGAATATACAACATGAGCCGATAGGTGACTAACCCGCTTACGATGGACTTTAAAACCAAAGGCCGGACAAAAAATAACCAGGAAAGTTTTAAATGCCTTTGTAGATAAATTGTTTGGCAAACTACATTTAAAAACATGGCCAAACCTGTTCCCAAGGCCAACACTGCAAAGCCATGGCGCGGAACTGCCCACCAGCAAAATAAAATATTCACCAAAATTGACCCCACGGAAAAGCTCACTGCGGCGGATGGCCGATCAAGAGTATAAAAAGTGGGTGCGAAAACTTTATAAATGCCATAGAAAGGCAAACCTAACAGGTAAAAACGAAAAGCAGCGGCGGTGTTCAACACATCGGTTGCGCCAAATTTCCCGCGCAAAAAAACTAAATGTATAATGGGCTCTGACAACGCCAGCATCACCACTGTTACAGGAATAAGCAACACCGTCAAAAGGTTGTAACTGGTTTGCAGGAAATTGATGGCCTCCTGGCGTTCACCCTTTTTCCAGGCATCAGAAAAATGCACCAAATTCGAGCTGGCGATGGAGACACCCAACATGCCGACAGGAAATTGAAATAATCGAAAGGCATAAGTTAACCAGCTCACAGCACCGACAACGGTACCTGTGGCCAAAATTGTATTGATCAGAATATTGACTTGAGCGGCGGCAATCCCGATGGTACCAATACCAAGCCGGGACACAATTCTCTTTTGATTGGGCCCCCAAAACACCAGTGGCCCGGTAAAAGGAATCCGCTTTGCCACTAAAGGGAGTTGCAATCCTAATTGGGCAAGTCCGCCCAGCATTACTCCAAATCCCAGAGCATAAATGGGATTGTACCCCTGAGATGTCAGCAGGGCAGGAACACCCAGCATGCAAAGGATCGACACCAAGTTAAAACAAGCGGGAGACAAGGCAGGGATAAAAAATATTTTTTGGGTATTGAGGGCCCCCATCGCCAAAGCGGCCAGGGAGACGAGCAGAAGAAAAGGGGCCATGATCTGAGTGAGAACCACAGTGACGCGGAAGATCTCCGGATTATCGGAGAAACTTGGCGCGACAAAGGCCACGATTGGCTCGGCAAAAATCATCAGGATTAGGGAAATAGCACCCGTGACAACACCTAAAAGAATGCTCATGGACCAGAACAAACTATGGCTGCCGCGAGAATCCTTCTGATTAACTTCAGTAAAAATGGGTACGAAGGCGGAGGAAAAAGCACCTTCAGCGAAAAGATCACGCAACATGTTAGGTAAGCGGTAGGCAACAAGGAAAGCGTCCGTCATTCCTGACGCGCCAAAAATATGGGCCATCAATTGCTCACGAACGAGTCCTAAAATTCGACTAATAAAAGTCGCAACCGCCATTTTGGCAGATGAGAAAAAAACTTTGCGTGTCGTCTGCCCGGTGCCTGGTGCTGACACATGCCCCTCCATATTTTCTTTTACGCTTTTTGCAGCCTATGGTAACACTTTTACTCTGCAAGACTAAGGAGAATTTCTTCATGAGTCCTATTATAAATTACATCTCCTATGGCCCTTGGGTTGCAGTTGTCGGTTTTGGATTTGCCCTTATCACTTATCTTTGGATCATCACACGTTCTCCGGGCAATTCAAGAATGCAGGAGATCGCTGGCGAAATTGAAACAGGTTCGATGGCATTTCTAAAGAAAGAATACTCCGTCCTGCTTGTCCTTCTCTTTTTTGTAACGGCCCTGCTCTCCTACTTCCTGAGCAAAGATACCGGCGTCTGCTACATCTTGGGAGCATTCTCATCAATGATCTGCGGTTTTGTCGGAATGAAGGCCGCGACTAAAGCCAATGTCCGGACGGCCCAAGCCGCCGCATCGAAGGGCCAGGGCGGGGCGCTTTCGGTTGCATTTTATGGTGGCTCCGTCATGGGGATGACAGTGGCCTCGGTCGGATTATTTGGCATTGCCATCCTGTATAAATATCTCTCCGACAGCCCCACCATCGAAGCTCTCAATGGCTTCGCCATGGGGGCCTCCTCGATCGCTCTTTTTGCCCGAGTTGGAGGTGGAATTTTTACCAAGGCCGCTGATGTCGGTGCCGATCTGGTTGGGAAAATTGAAGCGGGCATCCCCGAAGACGATCCTCGCAACCCCGCCACTATCGCGGATAATGTTGGCGATAATGTGGGCGACACCGCCGGTATGGGGGCGGATATTTTCGAATCGTATGTGGGCTCGATTGTTGCAACCATGTTTATTGGTTCAACCATGGCACAGAAGTCAACCGAGGCGGTGGTGCTGCCAATTCTCATCGCCATGATCGGTTTGGCGGCATCTGTCGTGGGAGTTCTTTCCTTGAGGGCCACCAAAGGTCTTGGCCCCGCCCTCGCTCTGCGGATCGCTCCCATTATTAGCTTATTGCTGCTCTTTATAGGAGCTTACTATGTCGTCGGCGACCTGGATTTCGGCGCTACCTTTTCGAGCACCCGAGGTCCATTTTTTGCCATGATTATCGGTTCGCTGGTGGGACTTTTTATCGGCATGACCACCGAGTATTTCACCTCAAGTGAATATTCTCCCGTGAGGCGCTTGGCGCTTGCCAGTAAAACCGGTCCGGCGACCAATATTATTGCCGGGCTCGCCGTGGGAATGTACTCCTGCATTCCGCCCATTCTCTTTATCTGCGTGGGAATATATTTTGCCCACTCTTTTGCCGGTCTCTATGGCATTGGCTTGGCGGCGGTCGGTATGCTGGCCACCACCGGCATCACCATGACGATTGATGCCTATGGCCCCATCTCTGACAATGCCGGTGGAATCGCTGAGATGAGTAGCTTGGGTTCCGAGGTTCGCAAAATTACCGACGGTCTTGACTCTCTTGGAAACACCACCGCTGCCATCGGCAAGGGATTTGCGATCGGCTCGGTGGGACTTGCCACCATTAATCTTCTCGATCCACGAGTGGTGATCGGACTTTTTCTAGGAGGCCTGCTGCCCTTCTTTGTCGGGGCCAGTACCATGAGTGCGGTTGGGCGTGCCGCTCAAAAAATAGTGGAGGAGGTGCGCCGCCAGTTCCGGGAAATTCCAGGTTTGATGGAAGGTACGGGAAAACCAAATACCAGACGTTGTGTGAATATTGCCACAATTGCGTCACTTCGCGAGATGATGCTGCCAGGCCTTTCTGCCATCTTCGTCCCGCTGATTATCGGGTTTTCTTTAGGAAAAGAAGCTCTCGGGGGCACGCTGGCCGGGGCCACGATCACCGGAACTCTCCTGGCGCTTTTTATGGCCAATGCCGGTGGAGCTTGGGATAACGCCAAGAAGTACATCGAGCAGGGATTCGTGGCCGGTGAGAAGAAAGGTTCCGATGCCCACAAAGCGGCCGTGACTGGTGATACCGTCGGTGATCCTTTCAAGGACACTTCCGGTCCGGCGATGAATATCTTAATCAAGTTAATGGCCATTGTAGCGATGGTCATTGCACCACTTTTATAAAATAGGATCTTTATGAACACTGATATCAATTACATCAAAGTCGAATCCGGTCTCAACTGGGACGAATACTTTATGTTGCTGGCCATGATCACAAGTTTCAAAAGTAAGGACCCTTCGACAAAAGTTGGATGCGTGATTGTCGACAGCAACAATCATCAGGTGACGATGGGATACAATGGCATGGTGGCCGGCATCGACGAAAACAGACTCCCCTGGGGAAAGGACAAAAGTGTCCCGCTTAAATATCAAAAATATGGCTATGTGGTTCATAGCGAAACCAACGCCATCCTCCACGCCACCCGATCCCTCGAAGACTGCCGCGTGTACGTCACTCTTTTTCCGTGTAATGAGTGTGCCAAGTTGATCGCCTCAAAAAAAATTAAAGAGATCATTTTCCTCTCCGACAAACACAAGGATCAAGAGGGCACCGAGATGGCAAAATATCTTTTTGATCTCGCGCGAATCACCTATCGCCAATTCATTCCGAATGAACGCGTCATGAAAACTTTGGAAAAACACCTTTTGACACTGCTTCAGGAAGCACTTTGAGCAGGTTGTGCGAAATCAGTGTCAACATGTCTCTGAAAGAAAATCGCTCAAGAAATAGTGCTCCCAATTTTCTTAAAATCTCTCATTTGTCCGTAGTTAAAAGTTAGGTTTTTTTTCACTACTTCCTCACAAATATTCGTCATAATGAATCAAGAAGGGGTAGTAGCCAAAGGCCTTACTTCCAGACCATGGATTGGAAAAGAAGTGAAGGTCGCTATCCCGGGTACACCACACACACAGACACAGGGAGGCGTTTATGTACATGGCAATTGCTGTCGAACATCCCAAACATCCATCTCGTCGCGACCAGTACCACATCTGGTATTTGGACATTGATGATCGTGGACATGTCGTCGGTATCGGCAAAAAGACCCGTGAGGAACTGATCGAGGCCCTGTTTCGAAGCTACGATGCCACCGGCCGTTCTAATTGGCGTGCATTTAAAAAAGGAGATGAGCAATCAACGCCGATTGAAATCTATGACTTTATTTCGCAAAACATTTTTGAAAACACACATTTTGGAGAACTCCCCACATTGGCGGAATTTCAAAAAACCGTGAATCTCCTCCGGACTCGATTCGCCATGCAGGCGACGGAGACATCGGAGTGTATGACGACTGTACTGACCCAGCACTCAGCTTAAATCGATTAATGCATAGGGCCCTAGGATGGGGCCTTTTGCATTAATCGCAGTGCGAAAAGTAAGATATTTTCCATTCCCTTCAGTATTCATTTGCTAACAGTGCCTTTATAATCTGCCCGTCTTAATGCACTTTACAAGCACATTTACAGGAGAAATTTATGGGCCGACCACTCATCGTCGTAAGCGACGGGTTTGACAAATCCTTGTTCGAGCAACTCAAGAAGATGTCTGAACTTGAAGTCCATCCGGAGAGCAAGCTCTCCCGTGAGCAACTCATGGAACTTCTTCCACGCATGGAAGGATTGATCGTGCGCTCAGCAACTAAAGTTGATCCGGCCCTTCTGGATAAGGCGGAAAAATTAAAGCTTGTTATTCGCGCTGGAGAAGGTGTCGATAATATTGATGTAAAATATTCCAATAAAAAAGGCGTCAAGGTCGCCAACACACCGGGGGCCAATTCCAACTCAGCGGCTGAACATGCCATCAGCTTGATGTTCACGGTTCTGCGCAAAACGGCGTGGGCCCACGCCTCCATGCTCCGAGGAGAATGGGAAAAAACAAAATTTAACGGCAACGAGATGGCGGGCAAGACCGTGGGCTTCGTGGGATTCGGCCGCATCGGTCAGATCGTCGCCCGCCGTTTATCCGGCTTTGAAATCAAAGTTCTCTTTTCTGATCCGGTCATTAAAAGCAGCGATATTCCTTACGCCAAACCGGCCAGCATTGAGGACGTTTTCAAATTATCAGATATCGTCACCATCCATACACCGCTGATGGATAGTACCCGCAATATGATCACAGAAAAATATTTGCGACTCATGAAGAAGAGCGCCATCCTAATCAATGCGGCCCGTGGTGGCATCGTGAACGAAGACGATGCTTATATTTGTCTCAAGGAAGGGATGATCCGCGGTGGTGGCTTCGATGTTTTCGCCAGCGAGCCACTGCAAAAAGATTCGAAGCTTCTTGGTTTGGAAAATATCGTCCTCACTCCCCACCTGGGCGCCAGCACTGACGAGGCCCAGTTCCGCGTGGGAGAGATGGCGGTTAACCAAATTCGTGAATTTTTCGTAAACAACAAACTCCTTAACGAGGTCAAAGCATAATGCAATCATTAGCAATTATTGGTGCCCAGTGGGGCGATGAAGGGAAAGGAAAAATTACCGATCTCCTTGGAGCGAAGGCCGACTTGGTGGTGCGCTATCAAGGCGGCAATAATGCCGGCCACACCATCATTGTGGGAGACAAAAAAATTGTCCTGCATTTGATTCCTTCCGGTATTCTGCATCCCCATGTGCTGTCTATCGTCGGCCATGGGGTGGTCTTTGATCCGGGAGCCTTTCTTGATGAGCTGGTCAAGCTGGATAATTATGGTCTCAAAGTCACTCGTGATAATTTGGCCATCTCGGAAAATTGCACGGTCATCACATCTTACCATCGCTTAATTGATACCTTACGAGAAAGTAACGGCCTTCGAAAAATCGGAACGACGGGACGAGGAATCGGGCCTGCGTATGAGGACAAAGCGGGACGCCGGGGAATCAAACTTCGGGATATCGTTCATAGAGACCTTCTGAAGCAAAGATTGGCTGAATGCCTGGCAGAGAAAGAGGTGCTCTTTAAGCACCATTATCATTCACCTTTTCCATCTCTTGAAGACGAGACCAATCGTCTCTATGAGATGGGCCATAAGCTGTCCCCTTTTCTTTGTGATACCTTTGGACTGATCGATCAATGCCTGCAAAACAATAAAAAAATTCTTTTTGAGGGGGCCCAGGGAGTTTTACTTGATGTGGATTACGGTAGCTATCCCTACGTCACATCGTCCAACACCAGCTTCGGGGGGATTTTCACGGGTGCAGGCCACCCCAATCGCCCGATTGATGAAGTGATCGGAGTTGCCAAAGCTTACACCACACGCGTTGGTGAAGGACCTTTTCCCACGGAACTAAAAGATGGGGTAGGAGAAAAAATTCAAACGGTCGGAAAAGAATTTGGGGCCACAACAGGTAGAAAACGCCGCTGTGGCTGGCTGGATATCCCACTTCTTAGGTACAGTATCAAGGCCTCCAACCTTACCAGCATCGCTCTGACGAAGCTCGATGTTTTGACCTGTCTCGATGAATTAAAGCTCTGCTACGCTTATCGCTATCACGGCAAGGAACTCGACTGCGCCTATCCGGGGATTGATTTAAGTGAAGTCGAACCGCTCTACAAATCAATGCCTGTTTTCCGCGATGACTTCCAAACCAACAAAACTAGTCATGAATTTGAGACGTATGTTCGCACCATTGAAGAGATGGTTGGCATCCCAATCGGAATACTAGCTTTCGGCCCGGAAAGAAATCAGATAATATTTAGGAAAGCTTATTTTTAAATTAGAGGATTTGTATGAACCGACGTTGGATCTTATTTTTTATTTTAGGTCTGCTGAATTTTCACATTGCCACGGCAATGGCCCAGGTAGGTAGCGGTACAGATACCGATGCTGATGCCGATTTTGATGAATTAGAGGAAGACGAGTTTTCCAAAGATGACGCCGCCGGAGGTATGGACACCGTTAACGTTGATGAGTCCAAGGCCCAGGCAACCCCAGTCCCTGAAGCCACACCGGTCCCCAAAGTAGACAAGAAGGTAGAGAAGGCAGAACCCGTGGCCAAGAAAAAGCCTGCAAAGAAGGCCGAGAAAAAAGTGGCAAAAAAAGAAGTCAAGAAAGTCGAAAAGAAAGCTGCTAAAAAGCTTGATAAGAAGTCAGCCAAGAAAAGCAAAAAGGCCGTCAAAGGCAAAGCGGCCAAAAAGGCCAAGGCCAAAAAATCCTAGTGAATAATCTCCCCAATTAGCTTGCTGTCAGAGATGTCAGTAAGATGAACGGGGAGAATTTGATTCTTCAAATCCCCATCGCTTCTAACCGCACACCGTAGATAATTCGTGCTCAGACCTTCCCAGTACCCTTGGGCATTTTTCTCCTCAAACAGCACGGAAGTTGAACGTCCGACCTGGGCTTCCATAAATTCTTGCTGCTTGGCCTCGCCGAACATTAACACGGCACGGACGCGGTATTTTTTGGTTTGATGGGGAATATG